>Ga0265797_10001942_pt1 | contig 35733 bp, 21 predicted proteins | sample P2T30metagenome_FD_192433 | JGI IMG/M metagenome (GOLD analysis project Ga0265797, IMG submission 192433) | Plant litter microbial communities from East Loma Ridge, Irvine, California - P2 T30 | ecosystem: Environmental > Terrestrial > Plant litter > Unclassified | place: USA: California...
CCCAAGCCGCCAATAACAACGCACGCATCATTATGCTCGAGGTCTTAGGCCGGGCCGACACTGGTAACAATTCCCAGAAGCGACCAGATGTGGAGAAGGGAGCACAAGACGAGAAGCAAACTATTCGAGAGCCTGATCTGCTGAGTATTTCGAAAAGTTTGTCAGGGATACAGGCTGCTACTGGCGACCGAAAATGGCTGCAATTCAGTTGAATTGCAATAGTAAGAGAGATTGTTGGGTCGATGAACCTTCGAAGCAAAACCGATTATGGCCTAAGGATGCACAAGTCATGGTTCAATTATAGGCGCATTAAAGGATTTGGCAAGCACGTCATTGCCAAGACCCAGAAACCCTCGTCTAGCGGCCATTTGCGAGCATCAACACCAAAGAAATGACTCCCCGCAATGTGATTGCAACGCCCCCACCTGCTGTATAGGTTCTAAATCTCTTCATAACAAACTAGGCTATATTAAAATCATAATGGCATCAGGTGCCACCAGTGATGCTGCCAACGGGTTGCGGAAGTACCGTAAGTCCATTTCAAACTTATTTCCATTATAGCAAACATCACAAGATTGTGGTTCCATCGTATAATGGAAGTGTCGCACTCATCGTAGAATCGCAAAAAACACGCATAAAACCACTATTGATTGCTCAAATCTGCTTCGCATGACATGATCAGCCCTTGACAACCAATTGGTCGCGTCGTGCCTTTGAAACACCACAACTAACATTGCCATAGGGACGCTCTCTTCGCAACCCGAAAACCCCTTCGCCAAGCTCATTCCCGACCAGAATTTCGCCGTGATACCGCATGTAACCCTTGAATCTGGCGTCGTACTACAGAATGTCAGCGTTGCATACAAAACCTACGGCACCCTGGCACCTGGTGGGGACAATGCTATGGTGATATGTCACGCGCTTACGGGTAGTGCTGATGTCGGAGATTGGTGGGGACCGCTGTTAGGAGGGCCTGGGAAAGCATTCGACATATCGCGATTTTTCGTAGTATGTATGAACAGCCTAGGAAGTCCCTACGGTAGCGCAAGCCCAGTCACGGCAAAGGACGGCGACGCCTCACTGGGACAGTATGGGCCCGAGTTCCCGCTGACAACAGTAAGAGACGATGTCAAGTTAGTCAAGCAAACTTTTGGAGACATGTGGAGACAACGCTAACTGGCACAGCATTTTCAAGCTCATCCTGGACGACCTGGGCGTGAAGCAGATTGCCGCAGTAATTGGAGGATCCATGGGCGGCATGCTTGTCCTTGAATTTGCATATTTCGGAAAAGATTACGTCAAGACCATAATACCAATTGCTACATCAGCTCGCTACAGCGCATGGGGTATCAGCTGGGGTGAGGCACAAAGGCAGAGTATCTACAGCGACCCCAAGTACGACGACGGCTACTACTCTTACGATGACCCTCCTTCGACCGGCCTTGGAGCGGCGCGAATGTCTGCTCTCCTGACCTACCGAAGCCGGGATTCATTCGAATCGAGGTTTGGGCGCAACACACCTGACCTCTCCAAGAAGCAGAGCATCAACACCGTAGAGCGACCGACGACTCCCTCGCACGAGCATTGGGCGATACACAACCATGGGCACAAGAATGCAGGATCACCACGGCTCATGTCCAGAACGAATAGTAGTACGGCTATACCAAGTTCGACGGCAGCCCACGCTGATCTCGAATTTCACGATGCATCGAATCCGGCAACACCACCCTTGCAAAGGACGGAATCTACGGGTAGCAATGGCCAGTTCCACCGTGCCACAAAGTCTCTTGCGCCGCACTACTTTTCCGCGCAGTCATATCTGCGGTACCAGGGCGAAAAGTTCATCAAGCGATTCGATGCAAATTGCTACATTGCAATCACGAGGAAGCTAGACACGCATGACGTCTCTCGTTATCGCTATCCAGAGGGCGAAACCCCGGAGACTTTGGACCCAGTAACAGCTCTTCACCATGCTCTATCTCTGATTGAGCAGCCCACACTCGTACTTGGCATTCAGTCAGACGGTCTGTTCACATTCGCTGAACAAAAAGAGTTAGCTGCGCATATTCCCAACGCTACTCTGAAGACTATCGACTCTCCCGATGGCCACGACGCCTTTCTGCTAGAGTTTGAACAGGTGAACAAACATCTGGTCGGCTTCTTGAACACCGAGCTTCCAGAGATTATGAACAGGACACCCAGTATAGACACAGCCGTGGCCGATTCTGGCATGACGGCTACCAAGACCAGCACGTTCGGTGAGGCCGAGGTCGACGACATCACCGCGTGGTAGTGCGATTGATTGCATATCATTTAGCGTGGCGTTGTGAGTTAGAAGACAGATTGCATGTACCGGCGTACAGTTTTCGGCATATGCTTGAAAGAAGACTGTACCAATTTGACTGGTTCGTAGGTAATCAGAGCTAAGGTTCAACTCCTCATCAATATCGTACTTGAGGTGTGACAGTAGTGCTAGTTGAAACAGACATCTATTGCATTCTATATTCATCTGCCATCTGTTATGGGACTGGTATTTCCCCAGTGGCTGCCGCAATGAAGGAAAGCTGGTGAAGTTGTAGAAGAAATTCTTCGCAGAGCCAGGATTAGCATTGGCTTTCGAGGTTGTTTGCCACAATCTCGTAATGACAGCTTGCCATTGGCCGATAGGGTTTTTTGCCATATCCCCAATGTCGAGCTGGTAGTACCTGCGAAACAGTCGTTGTGCATGGCGGCTTCTGTCTTCATCCGTCGTCTCGAGATTGTAAAGCTATAGCCACATTCTTGTAGTATCAGCGACCACTCTTCGAGAATGCCTCTACGTTTGGCGATAGTACAAGCCGTCGAAATGCCCTTGAAACAATCTGATTCCCGTGTGATGATAGAATAGATATCTGCACTGCGCTCTACGAGTGGTTCACACGCTGCGCCAAGTCTATGAATTTTCTGGGGCCAGATGGTTGATAGAGACTACGGGCGGGCTCTGAAAGATGCTATATTTTTAATCTGTAGCCTTCCTTGGGCCAGACTTTATGGAATACTGACAAAGCTAAAATTTAAATCTGTAAATATTTAAAACTGGGAAGCTCGGTTATGTGAGTGACGTTTGGATCAAGACATCAAGACCCTCGTTGAACAACGCACCAGTGATCTTGTGCTGCAGTATGTCTGGGCTGAGAGTACTCAAGGCAAATATTTGACTCGCGTGAGCCTGCCAGCTATTTGGAGCTGTATCACGCATAGCACGAATGATTTTCGTAAAGTACGAACGATTCCAGTACGGACTTGGGTACGAGTGAAATCTGAACCCGAATCCAAAGCGTTGTCCCGGGTGCTGAAGAATAAGTTCGTAATCACAGTTGATAGAATCAAAAACGTCGAGCATTTTCAGTGTTTCTCTGCGGCTGTGTTGACCCGAGATTGGGAAAAGGTTCCCTATCACATTATCAATGGGCATGGCTGAATGACTGTAGTAGAAGGAGTCGAGCCTTATTGCCGTTTCTCTCTGACTTACACAGCATTTGATTGATGCCAAGAAAGACTTTGGGCGCTTAGGAATATACAGATATCCACGGCTTTGATCTTGGCAGCATACTGTGTATTGATCAACAGAAAACCCAATTTTTATCCTTTTGGGCATGCCTTCGAGTCTCAGTGCAACGTGAGATTGCCCTGAAAACACACAGATGACGGAAAAGATGTAAAGACATGATTTTATGCTTACATGTAACAGTATAGAGCCGTCCCGATCCGCACTTCTTATTTGAACCTTTCTACTTGCTAACATATGTTGAAGACATTGAAGTTCTCCACCTTTAATGACTTTCCAGACCGGATGAAGGGCATCGAGAATGGGATATATTGCAATCATAGGGGCAAGCTGACGATAGCCTTGCTGATTGGTCCCTGTTTCGTAAACAATTGAAATCTCAGGAAAACGTAAAATTGATTGGCTGGGCCGGAAATGGATAATCATCATGACAATTGAATTTGATGTCAGCAAACCGTTGACGCGATGAGGATTTTGTGACACCTCGACTTTGATGGACCCTATCCTCCATTGCTGGTACCACCGACGCCTGCAGGTGGCTACAGAGCAGTGAAAGTCAGAACGTTGCTGATCAGGCTTGAATCTAGTCGCATTTGGATTGACATCGCATTGATTAATTGTTTTAGTACTGTCGAGTAGACTACCTCCCAAAGTCTCTGGATGTCGCGGTATCTCGTTCGCCAAGATGTATGTGTCCGCCGCTTGCTGTGCATTTTCCCCGATATCCTGAACAATGCGTTGTATCAGATCCTCTATCCGCTGCATCCTTGCTTCTGTACGGGTATTCATGGCAGTGAATGCCTGTTCGATGAAAATCGAACATTCGCTTCGACGTCATGTAAGACTAAATATACAAGCGGAATCCTCTAGTGCGAAAGGGACACCATGATCACTGTCCCGAGGATATTTCATATCGCGCCCAATGTCCTTGTAAGCATCAAGAAAGCTGCGGACTTCGCCACTGACACGCAAGGCTACATCAACCAGCTGAACGACACTGGAATTGGCCCCTAGCTCTGCCATGGCAGGTTACAGATGTCAGCAGCAGAAGAAAGGAAACATGGCTCTCAGAAAGAGAATAAAAGGAAAAAGAGAGTAAAGAAGAAGCAGAAAAGAAAAACTTTGGAGGATCGTGCAAGGCGCAAACGAGTCGTGTCCAACCTGGCACCCACCGGTCAGGCTGACTTTGGCCACGTAGAGAACACGTGATGTGTTTATCAGGCTTAGCAAAACGCATCGCATTTCTTCTAGGTGTGTGAGCCATGACGAAGAATCTCGTAAACAGAACACGCATCATCACGCACGCCGATTTTCCAGGAGGCCACACACCTTCCCATCACAAGACTCCCCCGAACCAGGCCCAGCCGAGCCCGCAACTGCCTCAGAACACACAAGCGGACACCTCGATCATCCAGAACAGTAAAAGAGGGGTGATTGCATGCTGCAGGAAGAACGTCCCCCGGAGCCTGCATAAGGTGTAGTGGGGTAAGCGGGCACCTTACCCTATGAGCAATGGAGCAGCGATCTAAGCCCAGCGGGGTAATGCACTAGCTTTACCTGGGTGGCACGATAATGGTCTGCGATTGGTAGTCTTGCAGTGACGGACTGGCAGTCAGGGAGTTAGGTATGTAGGAGAGGACGGTATGGGAGGCAAAGGGAGGATTATAAAAGGATGATATGTTGCTGCTGTGGTTCTGGCTTGTTATCGTCACCTTTCGCTGTTGGGAAAGAGCGCAAATGCATTTTCATTGCATCTCACATCACAACAAAGAATTTCCGTTTTAATTTTAAACCCTTTGGCGCTATGTCTAGTCCGAAACCAGGCAGCAAAGACACGGACATATTGGCTAAGCCTGACCGTGTAGGAATATCTACGAAGTGGGTTCTTTTGTTGTGTGAGTATCATGCCTAGCCTAACACCTTTAGAACCTTCCCGAAAGCCACTCATCTTTCTGAAGCTGCACTGGAAGAGCAGAACGCCAAAACATCCCTGGTGGACCGCCAATGGGCGATAGACGAAGAGGGGAGAATCAAGAGATTGCAGTGTGCGGCGAGGGAACTCGGTTTCGAACTGCCTAGGCACTGTTTTCGTAAATGGTGATGTAGCTGGGGTGATGTAGAATTACTGTCTCGAACCGATCAATATATCCTTGCTTTGATAACTTCCACGATGCTTTTCAGCCCACTCAATCTAGCTTCCCTTGTTTCGCCAAGATATAGGCTAGCGACCGGCCATGCATGTATACCACCGTTTTCCTCCCAGCTATCCACGTCTTTCCCAGTTTTCCCTAGTAGGTTTATGAGAGCCTTTGTCTCAGGTCCAAGTACTTCTTCACTGCCATACAAGAAGTACCAGCCCTTTTCTGGACTAGCTTCCGTCCATTTCTTGACATGCTTGCAATGCCCAGGCGAGACCATGGGGTCCTCTGGAGATATCTTGTTGCCGATATATTGGCGGCCATACTGCTCCAGCGAGGCGCTGTTGAGGTAGTCGGATTCCGTGTTGCGGTTGTTACGAGACACTATAGTGACCCAGGGGCTTATCATGACGGCGAGGCCGGGCTTTTGATGCCGGAGCTTTGTATGCTCTGACAGATACAGCAAAAAACTCAACATCAGAGTGGCACCGGCCGAGTCACCACCCACAACCACACGGGTGGATGCGTGGGCTAGTGAAAGAACGTATTCGTATCCAGCAACAGTCTCGTGAAGTTGGGTTGGATATGTGGCGTCGGGAACAAGCGTGTACTCCAGTGCGAAGAGGGCTGGGTTACGGTACCCGGCAGACTTTAGGAGCGCAACCCAAGCGAGTAGAAATTCGAGATAAAAATAGCTGCTTCCCATCGAGAAGCCTCCACCATGCGCATAATACACAATGATGTCGGCCTGTTCTTGTTGGTTGTGGACAATCAACACGCCTTTGAAGTTTGGCCGCTTGATCTCGGTCCACCGAAGTGGGCTGGTAACAATGCCATGTCTCAACATGCGGAACCTCAGGAAAGGGAGCGAGACAGCCTTGGAGAAGAAGACGCGGCCGAGGAAAGCCGGCATATTGGCAAAGGCATAGCGAACGAAACGAATGACCAAATCTTGGAATGGCGTTGCTTTCTTGACAAACGGCGAGCGTTTTTCCTGTGGAACCAAGAAGCGTCCGCGGATGAATTGATATGGAATCAGGAGAACTTTGGGAACTATGAGTATCAGTATACTTCGCATTCAGGGGGCGTTCAGACTTACCGATCGACGGCAACGCTGGAACAAGCCATGTCAGAAGTGGTATGATGCCAATCTGGATCAGCAACTGCGGCGCGAGAAAGACCAGGAACGCCACACAATCCAGATACGAGATCTGGGTCAAGATCATTTTTGCGAGCAAAGGTACGGTCGAAGCTTGTTGGCTTTCAACGGATCCCATGGCCCTTGACCATTGCCAATGGCGATGACGCCGACATCGACAAGGGTCCGGCTAAGCCACAACCGCCTTAGCGCCACACTTGTCTCACCCCGCGCAGCACTTGCTGGGCCCAAACTGCTTAGCTGCTAGAGCACCCAGGGCCATGTTCAATGCTCCGAAAGGCTATTGTGACGACAGCGCAGTACAGTGACAGGTAGGTAAAGCTTGGAAAAAGGAGGGGTGTGAGGTGCACGTGATAGCCCACTAGCGTTTGTATGCACAGACCAACCGGTTGGTCGGTCGCGACTTCCAGAAAACTTCCGCGACATCACATTACCTAGCTGTCACTCCGCAAACACGACGACCGCGACTGCAATCAACCCTGCCTGTGCCTGCACCGAGCGATTGTCTCGCCTGCTCTTCTTCTTGTCTCTACTTTCTCGATACCCAGTATTCTTTTAATGGAATAGAGCTGCGGCGCATCTGCTGGTTTTCTGTGTCTTACGCGGCAGCCTTACCGAAGTCGCGATCTCTCACAACGTCGCCATGGCCAACCCCGCAGCAGATGCAAAGGCGGCCCCGCTCGCCGACGAACTCAAGGAGCTTGCTCTGTATGTATATTGCTACAAGCGACGTTGTATCGATACTGACAAAGTACGCAGTGCGCTACCTATAACCGTCTTCCCGAAAAACTTCTTTTGCGCCCTTTGCAACCAGCTAGCCTTCGACTCCTACAAGCTAATCTGCTGTGCCAAATCAGTCTGCTCATCATGTGCGCTCTACGTCTTTTCCACTTAATGGACATGCGCTTACCCTCCTACAGGTCACACGAACCTCCACTTTCCCACGACATGTCCGTCATGCGACCACTCACCGCTCGAGGCCGATTCGTGCATAACCAACAAGTCACTGCGCAACACGATGCGAGTGTGGCTGCAAAAGCAGAAGAAGAAGGAAGAGGCCAAGGCCGTGGCTCAGGCAACTACCCCGCCCGTGGAAGTGACACCCGCCGCGCCAGAGGTGCAACCGGTTGCAGGGGGTACAGAGAAGCCTGTAGACAGCATTGAGGAATCAAAATCAAAAGCAGAGAGTAGCGCGATTGAGCAGGCGGCTGGCTCTGCGGACAACGCGGAAGATGCTAGTCAGCGCGCCGGCTCTGCTTCGGTCCATCCGAACGAGGTAGGCTTTCAATGTCTTCTTCTTCATTCTCACATAGGCATGTTGGGATCGTACAATCAGTGGAAAAGAGAAGAACACAAACACGAGGCTGTCATGTCTCAAAAGAATGCAAAAGAAATCGTTGCCACATGTGCCAATGACCATGAGATGCTTTCCATTTACCTCTTGCCATTGCTGACCTGAACAGGAAAACGTGTCAGCTGAGATTACAGCCGAGCGACGTGGTAGCAATGCCTCCCAGAACGTGACCAAGAACACGGAGCCAACAGCGGCAGACAGTGCGACCGATGAACAGAACAACACGAACGGAGCAAGTGGCATGATGGGCAACAGTACCATGATGAACGGACTGTCAGGGCCTATGGGCTTCGGCTTCCCCAACCAAGGTGGCTTCGCCAACGGTATGGGCTGGAACGGCATGTCTAATATGATGCCCAACGGCGGCTGGAACAGTATGAATCCTATGGGTATGGCTTCCCACTGCATAATTCCCTGGCTTAGCATCTAACTAACGCCCTCTTAGATTTCAACAACATGAACGGCATGTCCAACGGCATGTACGGCAACTTTGGAGGGAACATGGGCATGGGCATGAACGACATGTCTGCCATGAACATGATGCAGTATGGTGGCAGCTATGGCAATGGATGGAATGGCATGAGCAGTGGTTATGGAAACTTCAGCGGGCCCAGTCAGATGGGTGGCTATAATCAATCTGGAGCATATCCCGAGATGATGAACCAGTTCCCCAAGAATAATTTCCCAAACCAGAACCAGAATCGTTTCCATGCCAATCAAGGAGGGGCACATGCCCAGCGAAGCACCAGAAATGGCAGCCAGGGAGGCTTTGGTCCTGGTTTTCACAACGCGCACAGTCGTCCGGGCAGCCGCAGCGGTCCTGCGCCAAACGTACGTTCAACCCACCAACAACTTCGGTCGATACCCTTCCACGGGGTCGGCAACACTGGGAAACCATCAACTGACGCGACTTCCTCTACGCAGCGTGACGGCCAGTCGCCTGACGGAATCGCTAACGCTGCCCCCGAGGTCAAGGCCGAAGGTGAGCAAGCGAAGGTGTCCGCAGAGTCTACTGATGAAGGTAAAGAGAGCGCCGAAGGTGTTGCGGTATCTGTCGAGCAGCAGGCCCTAGAGAATGGCGTTGGCCCCGAGGGTGACGTCGCTAACCATGCAGGAGACGGTTCAAACGAAGCAATGCAAGATGGTGGGTTGAAACCAATTCAGACTGTAGATACGGCCGATGCCGATGTACCAGGCTACGATCAGTCAATGATGGGCAATGGTATGCAGGCGGATATGTCATATCCTCAAGGAATGATGAATCAATTCCCCGGCCAGCACATGAATGCGCACTTCGATCCTAGCATGAGCATGAACATGGGTTACAACGGGAACTATGGCTCCCGTGGCGGCTTCAACAACGGAGCCTATGGGGCTGCAACAGTTTTGACAGGTCAACCCACAGAGCCTATCGGTGTTGGTGTCGTTGGTGCACCTACTGGACCACGTGCGATGCGAGAAGGTCGCCCTAACACCGGCTTCTCAAGCCGGGTGAATAACAGTCGATTTCCACCACCACCACCACCGAAGAGTATCGCATCTACACATGATGCTGCACCGGGTAGCCCACAGCGTAGGGTCCGATCGTAAGTATACCCTCTTGTACTATTGGATAATGATTGACAGTCATCCAGACGATCTCCTTTGCGGGATGAGAGTATGCGTGTCAAAGATCGATCACCTACACGTTCACCATCGAGATCAAAAGCTAAAGACGAGACCAAAGAGGAGCCGCGGGAGCGTTCGCGCTCTGCAGACCGTCAGTCTCGACGAGAAGACCGCGGACGGTCAGTCACACCGCTGGACAATAATCATGAGAGCCGCAAGGACCGTAAGCAACACCGGTCTTCCCGTTACGACGACCGTGAGCAAGACTACGAAGACCGGTACCGCGATGACAAAGGAAGTCGGGGTGATCGGACGCGAAGTGCATCAGCAGACTCCAAGTATCGCAACAGCCGCCGTGAGAAGGAGAAGCATCGTTCATCACGCTCCCACCGCGACCGAAGTAAAGAGTACCGCCGCCGTCACCGGTCTCGGTCGCCTCGTGGAGATGAAAAGTACGATGACGATGAAGCATATGCCAACGGCGAGAAAGACTCCGATGGCAGCTCTCGACGCAAGCACAGGAGCGACGATAAGGATCGACGCGACCGCTCACGTGACAGGGATCGTGAACGGGATCGTAAAGACAGGAAAGAGCGTGAACGCGACTATGATTACGAGCGGGAGAAGGACCGCTCTCGTGACAAAGACAAGGATCGTAAGAGGCGCCGAGATCGCGAGGCCGAAGACGACGAGCGTGACTACGATGCTGACAAACACCGCTCTTCACGCCGCAGCCGCAAGGATAGAGACCGTGAGCGACGGGACTACGATGACCATGAACGACGCGAGTACGACGAACGCGAGCGAACTGACAAGCCCGCGCAACCCGACAAAGAAGAGGATGTCGTTGGCCAGATGATGAAGAAGCGCGCCGTCTCACCACCACTCAATGCACCAACCGGCCCCTCCGCAAACGGCTTCAGCATCAAAGGTCGCTCCAAGAATATTGCCATGCCGCCGCCTGCTCAGCCCCCTACTGGTCCTCGCGTCTTCCAACCACCCAAGGGCCCGGCCGCTGACCGCAACAAAGACCGTGCCAGCGACGGCCGAGACCACCGCCGCAAGAGTAGCACAAGCTCCGTATCCGCCACTCCCACCGGTCCTGCCCCGAAGGAAAAAGACAGTGTACAAGACCACTACGCAGCGGAACGTGAACGCAACGCCCGCGAGCGCGACAGCCGCGAACGCGTCGATAAGCCGTCCTCAAAGTCATTGCACTCACGCATCTCTTCGTCTTCCCGGCCTTCAGTCTCGAGCAAGCGCTCCCGCGACGACATGGAAGATGAGGTTCCTGTCCCCAAGGGCCCGAAGGCAGATACTAAACCACCCACTGGACCTGCTAGCCATCGTGAGAAACGCAGAAAGTCTGGTGCTACCGGCGACGACAACATTGCCAATCTATTCACTGCGGGACTGAGGAAGAATGCAAAGGCTAGACGGGGTGGTGTTAGAACTGAAGGGGATGTCGAGCGTGAGATGGTAGAAAGAGAGAGGGAGAGGAGGTAGTATTTTTTTTCCTTCAAAGGAGAGGACGGTGTTTTGTGGGTGGTAATGAGGGCGTCTTGACGAGGTACGATGGGTGGTACGTGTGCATTTACCTGGACTAGACATGATGGTTTGGAGTGCTGAGATGAAACATGTGGGTTTGGGCTTCTCTACTTTGCTGTATTATACCCCTGGCGGCAGTTAGGCTGGATAAATGTCGACTTGCTAGGTGCGCTCACCACATATGGGCAGCATTTGGGCAGAGGAGAAAATAAAATAATTGTCGGAACATGACGCTAGCCGTGTTGGTGAAGTGAGCTTGAAGTTTGTACTTTATCATAGTCGTGGTATCATTTCCTTATTCTACTTTGCCTTTCAAAGCACCGAGTCGGTCGTGCCTACGGTATCTATCGCCTGTGGTTTACAAACTCCTTCTTCTCACCCCCCAGTCTCGACGCAACAACAGTAGCTTCCCTAATCGCCTTTGCTACAGCTCCTCTGACACCATCTTCCTCCAACGACATGAGTCCGCCGATGGTACAACCACCAGGCGTCGACACCTTGTCCTTCAACACAGCCGGATGCTCACCATTCAACACCAAGCCCGTTGTTCCCCTCATCGTCTGCGCCGCCATCATCTGGGCCTCCGCCCTCGGCAACCCCATAGCCACAGCACCGTCCGCCGCAGCCTCCAATATCAGGGCGAAGAAGGCCGGACCGGATCCGCACAACGCAGTCGCAACATCCATGTTCGCAGGCGGCAGCGTTGTAACGCGGCCAATGGAGCTAAACACAAACTCGACCAGCTTATACTGCTCCTCGCTAAGCGGCGGATCCGATGTCTGAATCACAGACATGGATTCACCGACAAAGCTTGCCGTATTGGGCATCACCCTCACAACCCTGCACGCACCCTCGACTTTATCCGCTCCCTCAGGGTACAAGAAGGCCTCAATCTGCTCCCTAGTAACACCGGCTAAGATACTGACCAGCACTTTCCCCTTGAGCGCCTCTTTCATGCCGTCCTCGCCCAAAATGGTTTTGAAGCCGTGCGGTTTGCAGCTCAAGAGGACAATGTCTGCTTGTTGCACGCCCTTGAGGTTCTGGTTCGTGAGGGTTTGCAGCGGGAAGTTATAGTGCGAAAGGGCTTTGCGGACATTTTCTTCGGCGGGCGCCCATTGGTCGCAGGCGATGAAGTTGGAGAGGTTGGGTGTGTTTTTGGGGGGAGATGAAGGCGAGAGGGCGGCGGTGGTTTTGGCTGAGGCGAGGGAGGACATTACGCCACCCATTATTGCTATTCCCATTGTTCCTAAAGTGGGGTTGGGTTGTTGGTATGTTTATTCGGTAGAGCATGGCTGTATGTGGGGTATAGTATGGGGTAAGGTGGGTGAAGAGATGTACGATCTTACCTGAACCGAGGACAGTCAATGTCAAGGGTTTGGACTCTTGGGTGTTGGACATGGTGATTATGATTTACTTTTTGGTTATCTGTTTGGGTGGTGTGAAGGAGGAAGAGTTGGGAGGTGAGTTGTGCTGGGGGAACTTGAGCGCGGCTGGCTTCCCCACGTCGAATAAATTCCAAGCTATGACCACACCGAGCCGACGATATGCGCACGCTGAGCTGTAGAGCTCCCTGACCTCCACATGCAACAATCGTATATCCAAGCTATATCGCCATACCCACCATCCTAGAATAACAACACTCCGCCACAGGTCTCCCAGTCGTATCCCGCCAACCAAACCCATCATGGCCGACCCGTTTGAAGTACGCCAACGCTTCACCACGCTCCTCGCCCATCTCAACGCCTCGCACAACTCGCTCCACAAAGCCGCGCTGTACGCGCTGAAAAACCGCGAAATGGACGAAGACCTGCACTCGTGCATCCTAGAGCAGCTCGAGCGCACAAACATGAACACTCGAGCAAATATCATGTTCTTCATCGAATGTCTCTGCGAATACGCCGTCAAGGACAACACAAACGGTGATGCCAGCGCAATGGGCTACGTGCGTATGCTGCAGCGCGACATCCTCGCCGTCGTGGAATGTGTGGTCGGCTCCGAGGGCGCAAACGTACGTGTAGTGCGCAAAGTGCTACGGACGTTAGAGAATCTAAATATCCTAATGAAGGAAACGGTGCAGGAGTTGGAGGCCGTGCTCAAGTCGAGGGAGGTGGCGCATCCATTTATGGCAACGGGGGACGTTGGTAGCAAGGAGAGCCCTGGGAAAGCAGGAAAAGGCGGTGGTGGTGGACAGCGCATGGGCAAGAGGGAGATTGAGCAGAGGATTGAGGAAGATAGGGAGAGACACAAGAGGTTGAGGGAGAGTATCTGGGCGGTGAATGGAGAGGGGTATGAGGAGTTGGAACGGCTGTGGGAGGAAGCGAGTGATGTTGGCGAGGACGACTATGTTACTGCGAGGGAGGATGCTGAAGAGCGGAGGAGGGTTATTGCGTTTGGGTAAGGTCTGAGGGTTTGGATGGGTTCTCGTGAAGGGGTCGATCGCATATGGTGATGTTGTTGTCACTGAGGATGACCGCGCAAAAAAAACGGTTCTGGTGCCTCTGAACCAGCATATGGGCATTTACTGGAGTTCTCGGGTTGGATTGGAAGTCATTGTAGCATGGGCTTGGCGTTACGGAGGAGAGATACCACGGGCATGTCTTGCGACACCCTATTGTCATTGTAGTTGTAACATGTATTGAGTAGATGTATCATCATCATTCCAAAGATACTGTACATGCTCCATGCGTAATGCTATGATACAGTGTCTGTCTTTTCTTCAACCAAACCTCCCCAATCATATCCTCTACTCCATGACGACCGTCGCGCCCAGCGCCTTGAGCGTCTCGACAATCTTCTCTGCCTCCTCCTTGGGCACACCCTCCTTCATTGTCTTGGGCGCGCTCTCCACAAACTTCTTGCTGTCTACCAAACTCAAGCCTAGCATGGCCTTGATTTCCTTGATGACCTTTGGTTTCGCGCCGGCGTCGAACTTCTCGAGCTTGAGATTGAAGAGCGTCTTTTCTGCCGCTGCGGGCGCGGCTTCCTCTTCTTCAACGGGCGCGGCTGCTGCAGCGGGTCCAGCACCTGGTCCAGCGGCGAAGCCACCCATGGGCATGTCGGGGATGTTTAGGCGAGTCTGAGGGGGAGTGTTAGTGAGGCGTTTTGGAGGGGCGTTTTAGAGGGGGCCGGAAAGAACAATCGTGGAATTTGACATGTTTCCACAAGCAGGACCATTCAGGCCATCGACTGGAAGACATAAAAATCGCTTTCATGTATTGGCAGCCCGCGCTTAACACTCGTTGACATTTTTTTTGTCTGCAATATGCCGCGTTTTGGGGGCATTCTCAGATAAGTCATATCCCTACGCCCTCTGATCCTCCCATATACGAGATTTCCCTACCTTTAGTGTCGAAACCAAGTCTGCCGTCTCCAACAGCGTCAATTGGCTAATCTGGTCCACGATTGTCGCAATCTTGGGGTTCGTGGGAGCTGCCGCATCTGATTGCCATCTCCGCTGTATCCTCTGCTGTGTGGCGCCAATCGTCGGTCGTGCGTATGCCGTCTGCTTCGCAGTGCAGATGCAGCGCCTGAGGACGCGAGAAGCCGGTGCTGCCATTGTGCTGAGGGAAGATTCGAGGGTCGGTGGTGAGTCTCCGCCGTGTGGTTGTGGCTGCCATCTTGAGATTTTGCGGAGCGGATTACGACTAATCCGGTTACCGCCTTGGCACCTACAGAGACCCGCAAAAAAGTTTAGAGAACTTCGAAGAGACGCAGACATCCAACGCCACAACGCCAACTGCCAGATATATTGAAGCGTCGAAACTATGGGAAGGCGCCCCAACACGCAAACAAAAAACAGTCCTTGCAGAAATGGAGGGAATCAACAATCACGACGCCGGTAAAACGGTCAATATCAACGCGCTTGCCACGGAAGCGCTGAAGCCTACAACTACCGACGATATTTTTCTTCATCATGGCGCACTTTTCACAGAGTTGTGCGCGCGGTGGATACAATCTGGCGCAGAGACTGAAGCCAAAGTCGCGGCTTTTGGCCGACTACTCCCGCTTGCGCCTCACCTGGCTGAGCACGTGGAACGATTTTTGGCGCACCATTCAAATTCGCCAATACTAGGATCAGATCGCTTGTCAGCCTCAAGAGACGCGACCGCTATTCGGGATTCGGATTTGATTGAAGTTTTGCTGGGGACATTCCGACTCCTTAGCTACGACTGCAAAAACTTTGCGAATTACGTACGACCGCGTACTCTAGAAAGCTTATTCCAGCACCCGAGCCGATTTGTACGATATGTCGCGGTGCGGGCTTTCTGTCTCTATGTTCATGTAGCGGATCATGCTACCCAAGAGTTCATCAAGAGATACGTTGGAGAAGGCGAGATCGAAGGACCATGGGAAGGACAGCAAATTGACTACCGCTTTTTGTCGTTGTGGGAAGAGAAGAGGTGGAAAGATATGCAGTCCAAGGTGCGCCTGGAAGAGTCGAGCGACAGTATGTATGCTATGTCCGTGTATCAACAACTATCGCCATACACTGTCAACGTCAACGGCGTTCTTTTGCCCCGATTGGATGGAACGCCATCGCAAGAGAAGCCAACAGAGCTTGTGTCCACGGAGACGACAGAAGCCAACTTGAAGAACATCGCCCATGGGCTTCTAGATTCCAGCCCAATCTTGCTCACTGGCCTGGCAGGCTCAGGAAAGACGCTACTCACTCGTCACTTTGCGTGGCAGCTCAATAAGCTCGACAAGATGGTCACGCTGCACTTGAACGAGCAGAGCGACGCGAAGCTACTGATCGGAATGTACACTACCGGAGCGAAACCGGGAACCTTCAGCTGGCGAGCAGGTGTCCTTACCACAGCTGTGCGAGAGGGAAGGTGGATTTTTATCGAAGATCTGGATCGAGCACCGAACGAAGTCATCAGCACCCTTCTCCCACTCATTGAGCGCGGCGAACTGCTTATCCCCAGTCGAGGAGAGACTATTCGGGCGGCCCGAGGCTTTCGCATCATTGCAACCATGCGAAGTACACTCAATCCGCGTGGGCAAGAAATTGTACCCCGCCAGAACATGATCGGTCATCGATTCTGGAATTCAATCACAGTACAGATGCCACAACTGGACGAGTTCCGGCAGGTGATTCACGCCAAATATTCCCCTTTGCAGAAACATCTTCCTGGGATCATGCAAGTCTATTCGAGACTACTAGAACTGTATTCAGACGCCAAGTTCTCATCTGAGAACGGGACGTCTCTTCGAGCTATGACACCACGAGACTTGTTAAAGTGGTGTGATCGAATGGCTGTGCTACTTGCACAAGCTGCCACCTATAGCCCAGCACAAAAAGACGATATCTTTATGGAGGCATTTGATTGCTTTGCAGGTAGCCTTCGCAGCGAGACGGCGCGCTGGATGGTCATGGCATGTGTAGCGGAAGAGCTGCATATCGATTCTCAGCGACGCGATCATTTGCTAAAGAATCGCGAGGTGAAGCTTCAAATGCCCGTGAAGAACACGACTTCTGGTACTCTTCAGATCGGACGCGCAAGGTTATCAAGGCATAAATCTTCAAAGAGGAGTTTTTCTGCGCGGCCATTTTCTACCAATGACTATACTCTACGCCTCTTAGAGAAGATTGCCGTAGCAGTGGATCGACGAGAGCCGCTTCTATTAGTAGGAGAGACGGGTACTGGAAAAACAACCTGCATCCAATACCTGGCTGAACAGCTTGGCCGGAAACTAGTAGCTTTTAACTTGTCCCAGCAAAGCGAAAGTGGAGATCTGCTGGGTGGCTTCAAACCTGTCAACGTCCGCAGCCTGGTCATCCCACTCAAAGATGAGTTCGAGGAGATATTCGATACAACATTCTCGAGAAAGAAAAACTTACGCTTCCTCGAAATGCTCGGTAAACGCGTGGCCAAAGGTGACTGGAAGCGTGTATGCTCACTCTGGCGCGAGGCTTTGAAGATGGTGGATGCAGCCCGAAAGTCGCATGAATCGCGGACTTCATCTCCGGACCCGGATGGTGGCCAGCCCAAGAAGAAGCGCAAGATGGACTCATTGCCCACCAACTTTCCAACGGCACGATGGGAGAAGTTTGCGGCAGATATCCATGACCTCGAAGCCCAGCTGGCCAGTGGTTCTGAAGCCTTTGCCTTCTCCTTTCTGGAAGGCAATGTTGTCAAAGCAGTCAGAAATGGAGACTGGGTGCTTCTTGATGAGATCAATTTGGCTTCTTCTGATACACTGGAGGCTCTTACTGACCTACTGGGCGGTGGACCAGACGGTAACCCATCCATTCTACTTACAGAGACCGGCAATGTCGAACGAGTGGTAGCGCATCCCAACTTCAGGGTGTTTGCGGCCATGAATCCTGCAACGGATGTAGGCAAAAAGGACCTGCCGCCAGGCATTCGGTCGAGGTTCACTGAGCTCTATGTGGAGAGTCCAGATGGCGATGAGAAAAGCCTGCGCAACATTGTTGAGAAGTACTTGAGTAGCGACGGTACAGATCCGGCGATTTTGCGGGTATCACGAGACGTCACGAATCTTTACCTTGAGATTCAAAGGCTGACGAAAGCGAACATGCTTGTGGATGGCGCGGATCAGAAAGCCCACTTCAGTCTACGAACCTTGACACGAACCTTGTCGTACGCAAGAGATATCGCGCCACTGTGCACTCTTCGCCGAGCACTGTATGAAGGCTTCCACATGAGCTTTTTGACATTTCTCGGTAAAGCTTCTGAAGATCTTGTTGCTCCTCTCATCATCAAGCATCTATTTCCACAGAAGGCTTCAATGAAGGCAGAACTTGGGAAGCCACTTCAACAGCCATCTGATGGCCGAGGCTATGTCAGACAAGGCCATTATTGGCTCCGACAGGGTGCGTTTGAGGTTGAAGATCAGTCGCATTACATCATCACGCCCTTTGTTCAGCGAAATATGAATAACCTAATTCGAGCTGCCTCTACACGAAAGTACCCTGTCTTGATTCAGGGACCTACGTCGTCAGGTAAAACAAGTATGATCGAGTATCTGGCGAAATGCTCCGGCAACAAGTTCGTCCGCATCAACAACCATGAACATACCGACCTGCAAGAGTATCTCGGCTCATACATCTCTGGCGCCGACGGTAAACTTACGTTCCAAGAGGGAATCCTGGTGAGGGCACTAAGAGAAGGGCACTGGATAGTACTGGACGAGCTCAATCTAGCACCCACGGACGTCCTCGAAGCACTCAATCGTCTGCTTGACGACAACCGTGAACTTCTTATACCTGAGACGCAAGAGGTCGTCCGACCCCACGAAGACTTCATGCTTTTTGCCACCCAAAATCCGGCAGGCCTGTACGGTGGACGAAAGGTCTTGTCACGCGCCTTTCGCAATCGTTTTCTTGAGCTTCACTTTGACGACATACCTGTAGAAGAACTCACAGAAATCCTACATCGCCGCACTATGATTCCGGAAACGTGGTGTAAACGTATCGTGAAAGTGTACCGCGAGCTGTCCACCCTTCGACAAGAAAACCGCATATTCGAACAGAAGAGTTTCGCTACGCTGCGAGATTTATTCAGATGGGCGCAGCGGAAAGCGGATACAATCCAGGACCTCGCGAACAACGGATACATGCTTCTTGCGGAGCGTGTGCGTAAGGAGGAAGAACGAGTCGCTGTCAAGAAGATTATGGAGACTGTGATGAGTGAAAAGGGACCCAAAGTCACGATTGATGAGGAGCAGTTGTTCAGTCCGGACAGCTTGTCGAATATCGAAGGGCTCAGTAAAGGTGCAGCAATAACCAATACTGATGTAGTTTGGACAAGAGCCATGCGCCGACTATCTGTTCTCGTTGCACACGCGCTTCACAACAACGAGCCAGTTCTACTCATCGGAGAGACCGGCTGCGGTAAGACGACCGTCTGCCAATTGCTTGCCGACCAATTCAATAACCAACTACACATCGTCAACGCTCACCAGAACACTGAGACTGGCGACTTGATTGGTGCGCAACGTCCTATCAGGAACCGAGCCGCCATTGAAGAATTTGTTAGGGAGCAGGTGGTCGAAGTTCTTTCTAGCATCCCGAATGGCATCATCCAAGAAGATCCGACTCAACTAGGATATGAAGAGCTCTTGGCCCTCTATGATAGGATTGCTAAGGATGCTCCTGATTCACTTTCACAGGAGGCTCGTAAGGCCATACTCATCAACCGGGTCAAGGCTGGTGCATTGTTTGAATGGGCAGATGGTAGCCTAGTCCATGCAATGAAGCAAGGCCACTACTTCCTTCTTGATGAGATCTCGCTAGCTGATGACTCTGTGCTCGAACGCTTGAACAGCGTTCTTGAACCATCTCGTACCCTTCTACTTGCCGAAAAGGGACCTACAGATTCTTCAATCACAGCTAGCGATGGCTTTCAGTTCCTCGCGACCATGAATCCTGGTGGAGATTACGGCAAAAAAGAGCTGTCGCCCGCGCTTCGTAATCGGTTTACGGAGATATGGGTTCCCGCAATGTCTGATCTTGACGACATCCTGGAGATCGTGCAATCTAAGCTGAAGCCAGGCTTGGTGCAACATGCCGGGGTCATTGTGTCATTCTCACAATGGTTCAACGACAAGTACAACAACTCAGTCTCATCTTCGATATCTATTCGCGATACCCTGGCTTGGGTTTCCTTCGTCAACAACTCTGCTCATGCAGATCCACTCTTCAGCATTGTGCATGGTGCTGCAATGGTCTTCATAGACACGCTTGGTGCTAACCCAGCAGGGTTACTGGCAATTTCTGCCACGTCGATTCAGGACGAGAAGAAGACATGTCTTCATCATCTGAGCAAGCTTCTTGGGCAAGATGTCTCCCCGGCGTATTTCGGTGCCGTTGATATCATCAGCACGGAACAAACCTTCCAATTGGGATCTTTTTCTATCCCAAAGTTCTCTTCAGCTGCATCACAATCATCCAGCTTCGCACTCGAGGCTCCAACAACACGCTCCAACGCCATGCGAGTGGTTCGTGCACTGCAGCTTGCCAAGCCTATTCTGCTAGAGGGTAATCCTGGTGTAGGTAAGACTACACTCGTTACCGCTCTTGCTAGAGCCATTGGAAAACCGCTCACCCGACTCAACTTATCCGAGCAGACGGATCTCATGGACCTTTTTGGCTCAGACGTGCCTGTAGAAGGAGGCGCAGCAGGCACCTTTGCATGGCGAGACGCACCATTCCTCAAAGCGATGAAGAATGGTGACTGGGTTCTTCTTGATGAGATGAATCTTGCATCACAATCGGTACTTGAAGGTCTCAATGCGGTACTCGATCATCGTGGTGAGGTATACATTTCCGAACTGGATCAGACTTTCCACAAGCATCAGGATTTCAGGGTCTTCGCAGCGCAAAATCCACATCACCAGGGCGGTGGCCGCAAAGGTCTCCCCGCTTCATTTGTCAATCGATTTACGGTTGTTTATGCCGATGTGTTCAGCTCGGAGGATTTGACACTTATTTGCAGGAAGGTATTTCCTAGTATTGAAGAAGAAGAGGTTACTAAGCTCATTCGCTTTGTCGCCGAACTCGACGAACAAGTAGTCACCCGTCGCGCATTTGGCAATCTTGGCGCACCATGGGAGTTCAATTTACGAGATACGTTACGCTGGCTCCAGCTCCTCGCCTCGACAGAGTTTCCTGGCTCAGCGAGCGATTTCCTGGACACAGTCTTCGTACAACGCTTCCGCGCCGAGAGTGATCGCAACCGACTGCGTAAACTGTTTGAGAGTCAATATGGTGCCCACGAGCCTCGCATGAACCTACTCCACAATCTAAGCACCGATGCTGTACAGGTTGGTCTTGGTTTGCTACGTCGAGACACCACAGTTACGCGCCCAGATGCTGTGTCAACCCTCAGAGTCTCACATTTAGGTCCTATGGAAGCTCTCCTCATCAGTGTCAAACAAAACTGGCCCGTTATTGTTGTCGGGCCGTCTGGCTCGGGAAAGACAGCCATGATCAGTCAGCTGGCTAGTTTTGTAGGTGCAGATCTAGTTACCTTCTCTATGAACGCGGATGTGGATGCTATGGACCTTGTGGGTGGATACGAGCAGATTGACCCGGCGCGAGAGGTACATCAATATCTGCAGAAGATCGAAGAGATGATCAGAAACCGCATCGCAATCTCCGGAAATCCTTTGCTAGCTCACATCGAGCTGCTCGAGCTCCTTCAAGCTGCCACTACTAAACCCAGTGACGATATCATGGGTCGACTTCTTGGATTGCTCGCTGGGCTTGATATTGGAGCGACGAGCCTAGCCCAAGGCTTGCAAACGTCTCTCTATGCCTCAAATCAACAGATTGATGGCGCCCGATTCCAGTGGGTAGATGGCATTCTTATCCGTGCGCTGGAACAGGGTAAGTGGATGATCCTTGACAACGCCAATCTTTGCTCGAGCGCTGTTCTCGATCGACTAAACTCCCTCCTCGAGCCTAATGGCTATCTGTCCATTAATGAGCATGCTACAGCTGACGGCGAAGCGCGCGTTGTACGACCGCATCCAAACTTCCGGATCTTTATGACAATGGATGCAAGATATGGGGAGTTGTCGCGAGCCATGAGGAATAGGGCTATTGAGATATGCTTGCTGGAGTCTGACCATGCGACCATGCGAACAGTCAAGCCCACCATACAGTATCCGCTTGACTCGACCGTTTATCGATACCGCCAGTTTCGAGAACGAGAGGAGCATATGTCGACAACATTAGAGCAACGCTTCGAGTATCTAGGACTTCAAGATACTGAGCTATTAACGAGCTTCACGAAGCAGGCACTTCAAGGCCTTGTGGCCATATCGCCCAAAGACTGGAAGGGATTTGACGGCCTTGACAAGAGGTACTTGATATCTACAACCACAACAGCGGGACTTACAGAGGAAATGTTGCACTTCGCTCGCTTCCTGGAGAAAACATGGTCATCGCATGCACGATCGATTACACGGCAGCTCGGAGCTGATGACATGGTAAGGCTCGTGTCATTCCATCCTCTCAATAATGAACTCGTTCTCCACCACACAGGAGTTTCAAAAGCTCTTAGCATCTGGGGAACATCGATGTACGAGGTCATGCTTGATTTGTACCGTATGCAAACAGCAATCCAAGATCTTCCATCTGCCCGGTTCGAGCGACGGAAAGAGAAGCAGAAGTTGCCAGCCTTCCTGCATGCATACTGGCAAGGTCTTGTCAAGGTTGTCGATGGCTTTTGGAAGGCGTTTCAGCAGAGCCAGCACTACGATATCGCGTTCCTGAAGCCTCTGCGAACATTATTTTGGGCATTCCACGCCCTTACTATTGCCGATACATTTGATCGCGCAACATTCCAGACCTATTTGAAGATGCTCGCTTCTGCCGTTCCTACCGCATCTGGAGAGGCAGCCCCGCTCATCCAGTCAATTTCCAGGACGTTCTCCAAGCAGATTGCAGTTTTCGGATCTGACGTTCAACTGACCACTGGTCTGGGCATGGAACGTATCTGGCGTGTCTTCAAACCATCAACGCCCAAGACCCAGAGTCAGCTGAAGGCTATCCTTGAGCTTGAGACTCTGGCTGACAGGCTTGATGCCATGATGTGGCAGTCAAACCTACGTGTCGATGAGATGGTACAAATGCGCGAGCGCATAACCAGCTCTTTAGATCTTGTCCGAGGGGATCAAGTCGATGCACGAGAGCTTATCATCGCACTCAGTGCAGCTGTAAATGAGCTTGAACAGGGAATTGGCGAAGACAACATGGTAATCACTCCGTACTTTGAGCAAGAATTCGAAGGTCTCTGCCAATTCTTGGATATCGCATTTAACGACAAGTCGATTGAGCGATACACGTCACCTACACCTGTGGTTGTAGCCACACGAGCAAAGTCGAGCTTGTTTGCTCGACGGCCCACGAAACTTGCGAATGTCGTGATCGGGAGATCTAGCCATGCATCAGAGCACTTTGCGAAAACCTACCGCTACCTAGGTCTCACACGCCAGACAAACAATCCCATGGTACTACAAGGCCGTTTTCATATCTCGGTTTTAGGGAAATTGTACGGAGCCGACGAAGTGCAGCTCGCGCAGCTCGATCGTTTCGAGGCTGAGCTGCAGGTGCTTTCACAGCATCTTTCACTCGATGCCAGTCGCATTACTTATGATCAGTCGACAGCCTTGGAAAGACTCTACGGAGATATTTACAACCAACTCATTGCGTCTCATCCTACAGAAATTGTTCATGATGGAGACCAGAGCACAGTCATAGTCTCTCCAGATGCGGATATTACCGACCTATACCGTTCAGTTTTACAAGACGGCATTGCGAAGTGCTTTAAGCCACCCGGGTCTGTTGTTGATGCTGCAGCTTGGATTCAACTAGGATTATTTGGTCTACGTCTATACGTACCCAACTATCCACACGATCCTGCGCTCAGGCCTATGATTGAACGCGACATGTTCAATACAGAGAAGAATTCTCTCGTGCAGGTGCTCAACGCTTTGAGACAATTCCAACTCGATACCACAGGCCAAGAAACAAATTTCCGCATCCGGAAAGTCGAGGAAGTGTTTGATAACATGGGCCAAGAGCCACCTGTACCAGCTATCGTTCGCCCAAAGATATCTTCTCTTGATGATCTCCAAGGCGAGTTCATGAATCTGCTAAGTACCATCCAACCACTTCTCAATGGATTAATGTCAGCCAAGGAAGCAGCTAGTGATGTCACACTGCAGCAAAATGTCCTTCGCATTATCCAGCGTGTCAGAGAAGGATATCGGGCGTATGATGATATCACGGATACTGCAGTGGGTTTCCTTGTATGCTTACAAATTGGTCTCATCATGGGTCAAAGGGAAGAAGAAAAGAAATCACAAAGTCCCGTTAGCAATAGCCTGGCGTACATGTCCTCAAACTCGCCTTTCTTTGGACAATCAGAGCCATTGGAGAATCCAGAGTCTCTGCTACGGTCAATGGAAAGGGCTTTAGGGCAGCACAATCAGGCAATCGATCTCAGGTGGCACACATTGCACTCGATGCTGCTTCTTAAGAGTACCAATCCTGTAGCTATGACGACACACACGGCGAGAAACTTGCTGCATGATCTATTCTCCAGTCTATACGGCGACTGGAAGACCAAGCTTCTCCAGGATCAGGAGAAGGAGGCACAGAATTCAAGTTTGTACACGTACCGAGGAATGGACGACGACGACGATAACGAAGACTCTTCTCTTTTCCCTGATTACGATGCCGACCAAGGGGAACAAGATAACCCGCCTAGGCTACTATTCAGCTCGCGTGATCATGCCATTCGGCTTGCCAGCATCCATTCTGAGCTCTTCCTGGATGGGCGAGATGCCTCTGATTCAGTCAAATCCTTGATAGAATGGTGCGCGGAAGAGCTCAGCCGGATCTCGGATGGCCCAGCACACAGCAGTAAACACGAACATGCGTTACCAGTCATTTATCTCGCTTTAGAAAAGAAGGTCAACGTCCTATCTCATATGGGCACAGCAAGGACATACAACTTTTATTTCGACCCTAATCTTGCCGAAGCAAAGCGACTCATTGCACTAGTCCAGCGCATCCAGATCCGGTACCGCCAGATACGCAACGTTTGGCCTGAACATGCCACCCTGTCTGACGTCGTACGCACATGCGACGAAGCTCTGGAGTTCCGACATGTCGATCCCGTGGCGAAATTCATCACAAAGGCCGAAAAGCTGTACGCCTATATGCACGAATGGCAAAAAGTTGCAAGCAAAGAGTATAGTACTGCTAATCTTTATGATGATCTCACAAAGCTTCTAGTCAGCTGGAGAGAACTTGAGCTTACAACTTGGGCTCGATTGTTCGACATGGAGGAAGAAAAGTATCGTGACGATGCAAAGAGCTGGTTCTTCGTTGCATATGAGACAATCATCGCTGCATCGGAGAGTGTTGAGGATGAGAAGGCCTTGAAGACCCATGCCAAGGATCTCCTCAAGTCACTGGAGGCATTCTTTGAGACGACAACATTAGGACAATTTCAGCAACGCATCAAGCTCCTGCAACAACTTTGCCAGCACGCTGCCATGCGGATGCAAGATTTTGATACTTTCAAGATCCTACATTTAGCGCTCGACAACTTCATTACCTACTACTCCCGCCTCGAGAAGCCGGTCCATGATACGCTCGCCAAGGGCCGACAAGTTCTGGAGAAGCAAATCGCGGACGTCATCAAACTCGCAAGCTGGAAAGACACGAATATTGAAGTCCTGAAGCAAAGCGCAAAAACGAACCATCGGAAACTGACCAAGCTGGTTAGGAAGTTCCGAGCCTTGCTCAATCGACCGATCTCCAGCATTATGACAACCGGCTTTCCAGATGAGAGCCATTTGCTACAAGACATCACCCTTGAGACGGTTGGTACGGCCGTCAACCCTGAGGCCATAGAAATTTGCACACGCAGTATTCGAAGTTGGTCAGAGCGACCCACGCGTTTCAAGAACCTTGGAGTTACAGTGTCCATGATGCATGCACTTGCGACCCCCAAGACCGACAGTGTTGACGGCGCGTCGCACATCAGTGACTTCATCGCGGAACTTTCAAGCTCGATTGTTGAACTCCAGAAGGCCACCCCTACCACATTGACTGAGGAAAACAAAGCATCTGTGCAGCATCTGAAGACTCAAAAGCGCAAACTCTATGCCGACACGATGAAGGAGCTGCGTCAGATGGGTATCAACTCCAACCTTAGTGTTGACACTCTTGCCAAGCAAGACGAACTTTCAACGATTCTGTCCACGATACCACTGGTTAAAGGCAGAGAAGATACTGGGCGTGCAGCAGAATACCATTTGCACAAGGCACTCAACATCATGCCCCAAGTGCGCGCCGTAACGAGAGAGCACTCCGGCGATCTTACACCCAACGATGTTGCCAGAAGTATTGGATATCTCGAGGGCTTGCTGTATGCCTCTATCCGGCAGCGAGAAGTGTTAAGCAAGGCTGCAAAAAGTCATGAACTAGCGATGGCACCAGTTTCGCTTGTTGAAAGCCTGTGTCAGAAAGATCATGGCAATATTACTTGGATGTTTGAGGAACAACCTGGCGTCACTACCTGCTTACAGCCTCAACTCAGATGGCTTGCTGCTATGCTCCAAACGGGTACTGACATTGTGAATTCTCAAGCCAAGTTAGGCAGGACGAACGAGCTAGATGCATTGATTCGACATATGCGAGAATGGACTGTCAAGATCAAAGAGCTTGCCGATGCGTACGATAAAATGCCAAAGTTACCGCTCAACGTTCAGTCGGATGCTCATCGAGCGCTGAGCCAGTCGGTCGAAGCCCACCTGAGAGACCTCCAAATCAAGTTCGAAGAGTGGTTCGATAGTAACGATATGGCTAGGACTGTGCTGCAACATATCAAACCATTTCTCTTTCACTATGCCGCATCCGGATCCATTGGCTTTTCGGAGAACTCGCGCATCAACGTGGAGTCCCATGCAAAGGATATCTTTGCCTCTCTAGATCTTGTCCTTGGATCTATGCAAGATGTCGAAGTAGCGATGAAGAGTATACCTAATTCAACTGATGATGCGTCATGGCTTGTTAAGGAAGAGCAGGCGCTTTCAGCTGCGCTCAGTGCCTTACATGTTCCTCAGATCAGCACTGCTCTGCAATTTCTGCTAGACGGTATGCAGTACCTCTACGAAGATATCAACTTGCAAATTATTGTAGCATTATTTGCTTGCGTCAAGCCTATTCTGGATCAATATGTGGCAACCCACAAGTACCTTGTCAAACGCTTCGACGCATTGCATGCATCAACTGCAAACCTTCTCCATCGCTTGTCGAAATCTTTTATTCAGATCGGCACACAAGGATTCTGTCAGCCACCTGAGAAATCCAACGATCCTCAAAAGGGCAAAGATGAGAAGCTGGAAGCTGGTACCGGTCTTGGCGAAGGTGAAGGTGCAGAAGATATCTCCAAAGACATCGAGGACGATGAAGACCTGGAAGATCTGGCACAGGAGCAGAAGGGCGAGCGTGAAGGCAGTATCGAAGATGAAGAAGATGCAGTCGATATGGGTGAGCAAGAAATGGAGGGTGAGACTGAAGAAGTAGGCGAAAAGGAAGATAAAGGCGATGAATCTGCCGAGGAAGGAGACGATGATGCGCAGAGCGAAGTTGGTAGCGTCGATGATCTTGGTCCTAGTGCTGTTGACGAGAAGATGTGGGATGACGGTGGTAAGGAAGACGATGCCAAGGACAAAGAGGGCAAGCAAGATGTGGGTACTGAAGACCAAAATGAACAAGTCGCCTCGGAGCAAAAGGAGAAGGAGAAGAGTGGCGAGGATGGAGAAGAAGACGACAAGGAAGAAAAGAAGGAAGGCCAAGAAGATGAAGAGATGGAAATGGAAGGTGAAGACCAGGAGGAGAATGTTGGTGTTGGCGAAAAGGAACAGATGGATCCACATGCTAAGGAAGAAGAGACGCTTGATTTGCCTGAGGATCTGAATATGGATGGCCAAGATGATGAGGGCAAGGAGGACGACGACTTTGGGGATATGGATATGGGCGACGATCTACCGGAAGACGAGATGGAACCCGATGTTGACCAAGGGCAGCCTGATACTATTGATGAAGACGTTGGTCCTGCGCAAGAAGGTGAAGAGGAAAACGATACCGCCGGCCATGTCGAAGACGAAGAGAAGTCGGAGAGGGAACAAGAGGACGAAGGGGATGAACCCATGGATGACGATGCTATACCTCTTCCAGACGAGAATATGCCAGATGATGAGACTCGCGACACTAAAGATACCGATCAGGCCGATCCTAACGCCGAGGCAGGTGCAGGCACAGATGCAAACGAGGAAGCTCACAAGAACAAGAAAGAGCAAGCTTCCGCAAGTGCTGCAAATCAGGATGAAGGCCAAGAAGGAGAAACTTCTGATCAACAACAAGTGCCGACGACCGAAGACGGACAATTAGGAGAGACAGCAGCGCCTGATGCGGGTGGTCAAGGCGAGCAGCCTGAGGAGTCTCGTGAGAAGCAGTCCTTCAAAAAACTGGGCGATGTGTTAGAAAAATGGTACAACCAGCAGAAGCAAATTCAAGAAGCTCGCGAGAAGGACGAGACTCAGACACAGCAGATTGATAAGGAGATCGATATGGCGGATGCAGACTTTGAGCACATGGGTGATGAGGAGGAACAGGCCGATACGCAGGCGTTGGGTACCGCGACTGAGGACCAGGCCAGAACTCTGGATCATGACATGGCTTTGCCGATGAACGAGGAAGAGGAGAAGATTGCAACTCGACCTGAAGATAACGACGAAGAGATGGCAGGGTCTGACAAGGACGTTAATATGGATGATGCTGAGCAACCAAAAGAACAAGATGAAGAAGCCCAGCAGCCACAGTCCAACGCGATGGAAGGTCAACCGCAAGCCTTTGTTGGTGAGCAGCGACCCTTCCCTGACAAAGAAGACGAAGACATGATCGACGCCGTCTCGCTCGAAGAAGACGATGCATCATCTACCACATCTTCTGCCAACAACATCGAAGCTCAGCTCTCACTAACGCACCTCAATCCTTCAACAATGGATCCAACATCCGCACGTGCTCTTTGGCTTGCTCATGAAGCTTCCACGCATTCCCTATCTCAGCAACTGACTGAGCACCTCCGTCTTATTCTTGCGCCTACTCTTGCCACTAAGCTCCGCGGCGACTTCCGCACAGGTAAACGGCTTAATCTCAAGCGTATAATTCCGTACATTGCATCGGGCTACAAGCGCGATAAGATCTGGCTCCGACGCAGCATGCCAAGCAAGAGAAGTTACCAAGTCATGATCGCCCTCGACAATAGTGGCAGTATGGCCGACAGCGGAGCCAGCAACCTCGCACTCAAAACCCTCACGCTCGTTACCCGCTCGCTCTCCATGCTGGAAGTCGGCGAAGTATCCGTTGTCGGCTTCGGTGACGAAGTCAACGTCGCCCACGACTTCGACAAGCCCTTCACCTCCGAAGCCGGTGTCCGCGTCTTCGAGCAATTCAGTTTCGACGCCAAGAAAACCAACGTCCGGGGCCTCGTAGACAAGAGTCTGGAACTGTTCAAGGACGCTAGGCAGAAGGGATCGAGTTCTGCGGGCGAAGACCTCTGGCAGTTGATGCTCATCGTTAGTGACGGTCTCTGCGACGACCACGCTGAGATCCAACGTCTTGTCCGCAAAGCGCAGGAAGAACGCGTTATGATCGTTTTCATCATTATTGATAGCTCCGCTGCTGTGCCGATCGTACCAGTGCCCGCTCCAAGTGATGATCCAGGTGCGCAGCCGCCTGCGCCGCAGAAGGAGCAGGCAAAAACCTCGATTTTGGACTTGCAGTCTGCGGTTTTCACGCCAGAGGGCAAGATTGTGAGATACAAGTACATGGAGCAGTTTCCGTTTAGATACTATTTGGTTGTGAGAGATGTTAGGGAGTTGCCGGGTGTGCTTGCTGGGGCACTGAGGCAGTGGTTTGGGGAAGTTGCTGGGAGTGTATAAGGATACTCCTGGCATGCTCATGGGGGAAGCTTTTCAGAGTGCATTTCAAGGCGTTTTGGACGATAGGAGGTTTTTTTGAATGCCAAGGCATTTTTGTTGAGTTTTGTTTGATATTTACAAAAGTTCTTTAGAACATTTGATGGACGGCGTATTCGTGATTTGTATCGCTCGTTGTAGTCACGTGACATTGCTACCAACAACGTATCCGTCACGTCCTCCAGCTATGATCTACAAAATCATTGCAACTCAAATTATCATGTATGCTTTACGAATCGTTGTTAAGTTTTTTGAAAGAAAGCATCCTACGAGAATTAACAGTGCATGGGCTTCGGACTAGCCAGGCCGCCAGCGGCATGAGCGTAGTTTTCCTAGACATTATCTTCCCCATGCCATAGTCACGGTCCGGCTGCTGGCCGACTCCACTTTTACGGTAAACTGTTACGAGTTAAACTATTTGTGGTTAATTCAAATCTTGCTCATGCATGCAGGACGGGGTCCGCTAGTGTGCGTGCTCCGGCTCTGGGGGGGAGGCGGGGGGACCTACAACCATAATTGCGCGACCACGCTGTCGGCTTGGCGCCGCCATCTGAGATACAGCGTGCATCGCAGAAGAAGTCGGTGCGATCAGGGGTACCTGCGTGTCAGAGTGGTCACCAATTGCATCAATGGATGAACCCAACACTAGATCGGAAGGGCACTAAAGCCCTGACATTATCTCGCTGAGGTGTGGCTCGGTACAAGATTATGATCCTGCCCGCGGCATACCTATAAACGATGAATATAAAGCAAACCCCAGCTGTGCGTAAACCGATGCACAAGATTTCATCCTAAACGTCGATTTTTCACATTAAAACACTGAATTTCCACTAAATGTCTTCTGAACCAAACCGCGCGGATGGTTCAAGCATGAAGAAGTTGAAAAGCTTGCAATCTGCCGGGGACAAGAATGAGGGATTGCATGCTTTTGGCACATCTGAGTGTGTTGTTTTACTACCTTTACCTCCTCCTCCTCCTCCTACTCCTCCTCCTCCTCCTCCTACTCCTCCTCCTCCTACTCCTCCTCCTCCTCCTCTTCTTTTTCTTTTTTCTTCTTCTTCTTCTTCTTCTTCTTCTTCTATTTCCATCACCCTTACGTCCCCTAATCAAGCCATCACTAACATATCATCCCTTAGCACCAGCACCACCTACGCATGCTCCGTCTCCAGCGCAAACGGCGCCAAATACTACACTCGCCACACCGCTACGCAGGGCAAACCACCAAGCTTGTCTAAGAACCTACTTCACAACAGTGGAACAAAGGATATTGACTTTCTTGGTATCGGGTCACAGTTTGACGACAAGTGAGATGGCTACGAGTGCGTCTTGAAGGTTTGGGCCAGGAGATGGAGCTGGAGGTGGAGGTGCACGAACTGGGGTGTATGCGGGAAATTGATCAGAGTTTGGTATTGGTATTGGGTATCGGTGTTTTGGAAAGGGGGGTTTGGGCGAAATGGCAATGGGTGGCGTTCGGTATGTTTAAATAGTTCGTATAGCGTACTTTGGGTGGAGGTGGAGGTAGGTGATGGCCCTATGACGATGAATCATCCTTCTCTCAACATCCATCTCGTACAGTCGCAACATTCACTACCTCTCATTACCTCTCACTCACCCTCTCCCCCAACTCATCTTCTGCCTTTTCCTCCTCCCGCTCAGACCTCCTCAATGTTGGGCCGGCCCAAATTTCTAACGGTGGACGATTACTTGTCTCAGGGTCTGCCATGCTTCCCTCAAGCATGTACATGACCACTGTCTCAAGCCAAGCGTCAATCCTGTGTCTTCTCAAAGCTTTCTTGTCTACTCCAGTATCTATACAAAGTAGTTCCTGGCGTCGAAGCGAGGGAGGGACGAGATCGCGAAGCGTTCGCTGGCTTTCTATGCTGCATAGTGTTAGTAGAGTGGTGGTAGGACTGACAAGGGGTAAGGGTGATGAGGTGTCTCATACAGAGTTACCTCACTAGCGTTGACGGGAGGGGCTGGAAAAAGGGTTTCCATCATCTGCTTTGTGCTATTTCGCTGAATCACGTCGTTGAGTGGTTATATGTTGTCTTGACTGTAGTCGCAGTGGCGAGAGATGGCACAGTGCCTTGAGGCGAAGCAGGCTTTTGAATCGCTTCCAGTACATTAGGCCTGTGTTGTGGAATGTTGCAAAACTACCGGGGGGCGGGAGTGTAGCTGCACCATGCGCGAACCAGTGAGTACCGCTCGGTGAATAGATTCAAAGGGAAAATGGAATTCTTGAGACATGGAGTGTACAGATGGAAAAAGTGGCTTTACAGACATATATTAGAGTAATGTTGAGCGACATATCCAAGAAAAGGGCGCGACTGGGCCAGTTTGCACTACGTCGTTGCTTACTGCAAGTCAACGTCGATTACCCGAAATAGCCCTCTCTTCAATCCACCCATGTGGCTGCCACTTCTCCTTCTCATAGCGGCGAAGTGGAAGATCAAAACCAAGCCTAAAACCTACTTTCTGTAACTTTCGTGTCTGGGCTTTTTCTTTCAAAGTAACAGCCGCATCGTCGTACCGCTGTCGATGTTGCTGTAAGTTTGCTTCGGTGAGGTGATGGAGATCTGGGCGTGACGACTTTGTAGTGGAAGTATTGAATGAAGTATCCGAAGAGGTGTCGAGTTGGTTGAATAGAGGCAAAATCACTTGCGTAAGGCCATTTTTGTGCTGATTGTCTTTAAGTGATGTTGCTGTAGACACTCGGCTGGTACGTGTCGAGTTCTGATTTATTCTAAGACACGTTAGTAGAGGGAAACACCCAAAGTGATTTACGAAAACACTCAGGAACGGGTTCGCGTAGTAGGACAACTGTACGTAAGTGACAAGGTGCGGGAATACACGTACAAAAGCTGGGTCTCGTCTGGTTCCATGGCCGTCATTATGTTGATTTCCTAGTGTAGTGAAGCTGGGGGAGGCAGGGTCGATTTTGAAGGATCGAAGCAGGGCAAAGAGAGTTAGAGATGCAAGGTAGAGATGCATGTAAGCCTACATTAACAAGATAACGATGACTTCTTCCGAACGCGGTAGATGCTGAGGTTAATGTTGTTGCCTGGTATTTCCCGTTAACATGAACTTGTGTGGGTGGATGTAGATATCCACGAGGCGGGAATAGGTAAATAGTAGAGCTTAGCTATATATGGCCATGTAAAGACCAATATCATCGGTACACGTCTGTTACGGCAACAAAGTGCCATCCTGGGACAGCTTTCCGAGGGACTTGTTTTTGTGTTACAATATGACCCATGGGCATAGAAAGGCTTTTAAAAGTAGGGCTGAAGGTCAGTGGGTTTCTCTCCTATACTTCCAACTGGCCAGCGATCCACAAATTCAGTGTTAAGCCTTGAGGACTCTGCGCCGTGCAACGCAATGCGTTGGACGAGGTGGCCGGTGGTTGGGAAACCGAAATTACATTGGTCCCCGAATATGTGCGTGGCGTGGTGTAAAAGACATCGTGGCAAGACGCTGCAGCTGTTTTGTAGTAATGACGGCTATACCCCAGATAGGAAATCCCGTTTATATACCTGTACCTCCTTAGAGGTCCTAAATAGGGCTAGAAAGCTGACGACGGGCGTAGCAAATGACTCCAATAGGGCGCACACCCGTCACTGGTGTTTAACCCATTCGAGTAAATTGTTCCAGTGTCCGAGACATGATCACTATGTGGATGCACCCTGTCGTTGGCGATTGGCTAAGGAAACGGCATCATATGTACTCTGACGCTGATAAGCCCTATGCAAGAAGACCTTGACCTGAATGGAGGATGAATACATGCACGCGTTTCATGCATGTATTGAGGACACTGCAGCTCTCTATGCGAAGCCGAGGAAGGTGGGGGTTGGAAAGTATAGGTGAAGCACGCAATGAGGTGAAAGAAGTGAAATCGCAATGAATCAAGCATTGCCGCCATTGCCGCTGCCGCCGGGTAGTGCTTCATTTGGCCGATATGGTCATTTCAAATTCGTGGCCAGCCTCCAGGCATGAGTGTTGCGTGTCTCAAGACAAGGCGTGCTGAGTTCACATGTCAGCGTGCTTGCTATGTTCTAAGGCCGAGTATCGACGCTTAACCCCGGCAAAATCGCAATCGGCACCAGCTCGGCTCTACAAGTCCCTTTGGTGAGATGTCAATCGAGCGTGTACTGACACAACCGGTGGGTACTGTCTGCTGGTGCGCGAGCAGACTGACTTTGTTTATCGCACATTTCGGTAGGGAACCCATGGCCTCATCTTAGACACATGGTGCGCAAGGCGGCGTAGACGACGCTGAGGGCATGTCGTTTGCGGAGGATAACCATGCTCAAGGTCGGCTATTCGTCTGACACGCCCTGTTTGACAGGACCCATCTTGTCCAACTAGACTTCATTACATGCCAGATCCGCGCGGGCGCACAGGCCCGAGCCGGGTGGGGACGGCGGCGCATCGCTTAAGTACAGACATTCTACGTCGGTGACTACACTAGGCGCGTGTTGATAAGCTAGGAGTCAGCTAAAAGAAATTGCATTGCACCAGAGATGGAGCTCGGCCAAATGGCGAAAGAAACATGATTTGCAGGGCGGGAGACCAAGCCGTGCTAGAGCGTGCCAAGCAACGCCACTCTGGGCAACGTCGATTGCTGAGGTACGGGACACAAGTGTGAGTCACTGCCATGTTCATGAACTCAATCTGGTTGAACTTGGAGATCGTGTAGCAAACAAACAGTGTAGATCTTATGTTGGCTATTGCAGCTACAACATTCTTGTCTCCAGGTGCCGGAAGACCAGATATGTGCTAGCGTGACAGCCACAACGCCCATCATGTCATGATATTCCGCCAATGTATACGCTGCTGAAAGACCAGAACAGAACACTTTGTACAGTAGCCTTCTTCAACCAGCTGGCAAGCAATTACTGACTGCCTCAATATCCGTTTATCTGCTTCGGACGCCGGATTATGTCTGATTTGCCCTGAGCCAACCAGCACCACTATTCAGTTTTCCTGCTGCGTCTTCCTCCGGCCTTATTGTCCTGGTCGGTCCACGTAACTAACGTCTGTTCACTGGTGTGGCTTTCCACCACTACAATTCACCGTGTGCCCACCTAAGATGACATCACCAGGGCAGATACCAGAATATCACTCGGCTGCAGCCATCCGTGGGACTTTAAAAAACTAGTACCAAGGTAGCGCAAAACCTATCCCTCTGCCTTGTCACCTGCGTTTTCAGCCGCATTGAATACGGCCTGAGATCGTCGTACCAGGCACGATACCCCGGCTCCACCTTGCCCCATACCCTCCTCATCCCGCTATGCTTGTCAGCCTTTCATAAAACCTGCAGCCTGCACATTTCTTTGCTACATGCGAGAGCCTGATCCTTGCCGACCCGACTACAACCATGTTTGCTCCTATTGCGGAAACCGGCGACGTCTCCAGGTTACGGTACGTCAACTCGACTTGCCAACAAACCTTGGTAGTAACACGCACGAGTCATGTTCCAACGCCAAACACATGCTTATGTGAGTACATCGCGGACATATGCCGGATCAGTCCTTGCAGTAGAGTAGCAGCATCAAGTGCTTTTTCGGTGAATATGAACCGTCCGCGCCTCTGGTATGTAGGCTCACTACTGGGCAGTCAATTCCGAGCGCGCGCAGGGTTGATGACATGCAGTCCGCTAACGTTTGATCGGCAGACCTGGGCAGATTTTCAGGCAAGGGAAAGGCTAGCGAGGGCCTGACGAAGAACTCGACATTCTGCAAGGATGATCCATCTAAACGCTGTGCAAAAGCCAACGTCGGTCCTACCGGTGTTCTTCACACGTCCTGAGGACACGGCATTCTGCACGCCTTTTTTAACACGAAGG
>Ga0265797_10001943_pt1 | contig 35726 bp, 27 predicted proteins | sample P2T30metagenome_FD_192433 | JGI IMG/M metagenome (GOLD analysis project Ga0265797, IMG submission 192433) | Plant litter microbial communities from East Loma Ridge, Irvine, California - P2 T30 | ecosystem: Environmental > Terrestrial > Plant litter > Unclassified | place: USA: California...
AATCGGTCCCGTTCGCCCGATCTCCGGGGGATGGCCATCCCCCGGAGATCACCCTCATCCTGCGGCAGGACCGGGCGCGGTCAACATGCAAGGGACTGAGCGCAGTCGAAGGCCCGTATCGAAGGGCACGCGCAACGCTTCGATACGCGTCCTCGATACGCCCCTGAAGGGGCTACTCGGCCACTACTCAGCACGAACGGTTATACCCGAACCTCACTCCACAAACGGCTCCACCATCACCCGCTGCCCACGCAGATAAGCATCGGCCACATGCCGCAACGGCGCGACATCCACATCGCTCGCGCCGTCCGCCACCAGGGCAGCAAACCGGTCATACAACCCGCGATATTCCGCCTCCGGCGCGGTGTCCTGCACCACGCCGTCGATCGTCAGCACGCTGCCGCCCTTGGACAGCAGCAATTCGCCATCCTCCGCCTCGACACGGATATCCCAGGTCTGCGGCCCGGTCTGAAGGAAGTCGAACACCGCATGGATCGGCACGCCCGCCTCGTCGCGGAACGACAGGTCCGCCGCGATCGCCGACTGGCAGTTGGACGGAAAGTTCAGCGTCCCGTCGAGCAGGAAGAACGGCCGTGGCAGGATATGCGTCACGATCGACAACGCATTTATTCCCGGATCGAACACGCCCAAGCCACCCGCTTCCCAGATCCATGTCTGGCCGGGATGCCACACACGGACATCCTCCTTCCATTCCACGCTCACCGACCGCAGCGTCCGCGCCGCGATCCACGCCTTCGCCGTCTCCACGCCGGAGGCATAACGCGAATGCCAGCTGGCGAAGAGCGACACGCCATGCGCCCGCGCCAGATCGGCCAGCGCCTCGACCTCGCTCAACGTCGCGCCCGGCGGCTTTTCCAGAAACACATGCTTGCCCGCGATGATCGCCGCCTTGGCCGCATCATAGCGCACCTGTGGCGGCTGGCAGAGCGACACGGCATCCACGGCGACGTCGCTCGCCAGCAACGCCTCGATGCTTTCATAATGCGGCAGCTCGGGCAGCCCCGCGCTGCGGCTGGCGATGGCGACCAGTTCGAAATCGGGGGAGGCGGTGATGACCGGCAGATGCTGGTCCCGCGCGATCTTGCCCAGACCGACGATGGCGATACGCATCGCCATGGTCAGAGCACCTTGATCGCGACCGGCGCGGGCGCGGCGACGGCGATCGCGTTGCGCACCGGCAGCGTGAACGGCGCGGCCTCGACCTCGAACACATCGCCTTCCTGCGTCTGCACACCTTCCGCGAAGGACAGCGTCGCCGTACCGAAGAAGTGGACATGCACATCGCCCGGTCGGCGGAACAGACCATATTTGAAGTGATGATGCTCCAGATTGGCGATGCTGTGCGACATGTTCGCCTCGCCCGACAGGAACGGCTTTTCCCAGATCGTCGCACCGTCGCGCACGATCCGGCTGGTCCCGCGCACATCGTCGGGCAGGTCGCCCACCAGCAACTCCGGCCCCAAAGCCGCAGGGCGCAGCTTGGAATGCGCCAGCCACAGATAATTGCCGCGCTCGGTCACATGGTCCGAAAATTCATTGGCCAGCGCGAAGCCCAGCCGCACCGGCGTGCCGTCTTCGTCGATCAGGTAGATGCCGGCAATCTCCGGCTCCTCGCCCGCGTCCAGCGCGAAGGCGGGGGACAACAGCGGCGCACCGGGTGCCACCAACTGCGAGCCATCCCCCTTGTAGAACCACTCCGGCTGCACGCCTTCCGCGCCCGCCGCCGGCTTGCCGCCCTCGACGCCCATCAGGAACATCTTCATCGAATCGGTCGGCGCATCGTCGGCCTTGGCCGCGCGGTGCATCTTGTCGCGCCCCTCGGCCGAACCGAGATGGGTCAGGCCCGTCCCCGTCATCGCCAGATGCGCGCCATCCTCATGATCGATCGGCGGCAGCAGGGTGACGGCGTCCAGATCGACGACGTCCCCCGCGCCCGCCGCCGTCACGGCGTCCGCCAGCGATTGCTGCGCAGCAATCGCCGCCAGCGCCAGCGCACGGACCGAGTCCGCACCCGGCACCACCCGTGCAACCTTGTCGTCGCGGATCGCCGCGACACCCCGGACGCCGGCGGCATCCCGATATTGAACGAGCGACAGGCGCATGGCGGACTTTCTCCTAAGTCTTTTTGACGTTTTTGTGTTGCGGATCAGGCGGGGGTCACGACCCCGTCGATCCGCCGCGTCACCTTCCACGGATTGCCGTCGCGCAGCACGGCCGGCAGCAGCGCATCGGGCAGCGCCTGATAGCAGACCGGCCGCAAGAAGCGGTCGATCGCCAGCGCGCCGACCGAGGTCGTGCGGCTGTCCGACGTCGCGGGGAACGGACCGCCATGCACCATGGCATGGGCAACTTCGACACCGGTCGGCCAGCCATTGGCCAGCACGCGGCCCACCTTCTGCGCCAGCAACGGCACGAGGGTCGCCGCCATGTCGGCATCGTCCGCATCCGCCTGCAGGGTCGCGGTCAGCTGCCCTTCCAGACCGGCGATCACCTGGGCGATCTCGCCAGCGTCCTTGCACGCCACGATGATCGACGAGGAACCGAACACCTCATGCCCCAGCGCCTTGTCGGCCAGGAAGCTCTGCGCATCGGTGCGGAAGATCGCGCCACGCGCTTGATTGACGCCCTCGCCCACGCAACCGCGCGCGATCGTCGTCACGGCCTGATGGCCTTCCAGCGCGGCCACGCCCTGTTCGAAGCTGCTGTGAATACCGGGGGTCAGCATCTGCACCGGCTTGGCCTCGGTCAGCGCCGCCGCCGCCGCATCCGCAAACGCGTCCAGATCGGAACCTTCGATCGCGATCACCAGACCGGGATTGGTGCAGAACTGACCCGCCCCCATCGTCAGCGACTGGACGAAGGCCGGGGCCAGCGCCGCGCCGCGCGCCTTCAGCGCTTCCGGGAACAGGATGACCGGGTTGATGCTGCTCATCTCGGCATAGACCGGGATCGGTTCGTCACGGTTCGCCGCAATCTTGACCAGCGCCAGCCCGCCTCCGCGCGAGCCGGTGAAGCCGACCGCCTTGATCCGCGCATCGGCGACCAGCGCGCCGCCCAGATCGGTGGTCGTGCCGGGCAGCAGCGAGAACACGCCTTCATGCAGGCCACATTCCTGAACCGCAGCCTGAATGGCGCGGCCGACCAGCTCGCCCGTGCCGGGATGCGCCGGATGGCCCTTCACCACCACCGGGCAACCGGCGGCCAGTGCGGACGCGGTGTCACCACCGGCGACCGAGAAGGCAAGCGGGAAGTTGCTCGCGCCGAACACCGCGACCGGTCCCAGCCCGACATTGCGACGGCGCATGTCCGGGCGCGGCAACGGCGCACGGTCTGGCAAGGCCGGATCGATCGTCACGTCGAGGAAATCACCCGCGCGCACGACAGCGGCGAACAGCTTCAACTGGCCCACGGTCCGCCCGCGCTCGCCTTCCAGCCGCACGCGCGGCAGGCCGCTCTCGGCCATGGCGCGCACGATCAGTTCATCACCGATCGCGACGATCTTGTCAGCGACGGTCTCAAGGAACTTCGCCCGCGTTTCCAGATCGGTTTCGGAGAAGGACACGAAGGCCGCTTCCGCCAGCGCGCAGGCATCGGCGACGTCGCGCGCGCCCGCCTCGGCGAATTTCGGTTCGAGATTGCCGCCGGTCGAAGGATCGACCGCTTCGAAGGCGGATGCGCCATCACGTTCGGACGCACCCAGAAGGATTTTGCCGTTGATCATGTTCGTTCCCGCTTTGCCGAATTACTCGGACAAGCGGTTAGCGGACCACCCCTCCATGCGCAAGTCGCCTTGCCGCATGGAGGGGGCGCGCGATCATCCCCCGCAGGACGTCATCGACCCGCCGACGCTGTCCACGCGCACGTCGGAAACCGACATGTCCAGCTTGCCAGTGGTGGCGATGCCGAACGGCGCGGTCACCTGCGTCATGTCCGCGCCCTTGGCCGCGAAGCATTTCAGCGGGATCGCCAGCGATGTCCATTCGCCGCGTTTCGCCTTGGCGATCATGCCCGACACCGGCACGGACACGGGGGCCGCGACACCGCTGGTCAGGTTGACCGTCACCGGTGCGGTCGGCGCGCCGTCGATCTTATATTCGACGACGAGGCTCAACTCGCCATTGCTCTCGCGCGACAGATCGACCGGGCGGTTCGCCTCGATCCGCGCCTCGGCCAGACCGCTGCCATTCCACACGAACCGGCGCGAATCCTCCTGTGCGCGGCGGTCGACGCCCGCGACGGTCAGCCGCCCGGTCGTGGTCTGCCCGGCCCCGGCCAGCACGCGGATCTTGGACTGGTCAGGCTCGACCAACGTCACCGACCAGCCATCCGGCGTCCGCCCCTTGCCGAAGATCGGGCCGCTGGCACCCATGTCCATGCCTGCCGGCCGCGCCTCGTCCAGCATCGGCACATTGCCGGGCTTCGCATAGCTCAGGCCATAACCGAACGGGAAGAGCGGGTCATAACCGGCGTCGCGCTTGTTGAGCACGAACTGGTCCGGACGCTTCGGCCACGAAAAGGTCAGCGTGCCGCGGAAGTCGTTGGCGACCTTGCCATCCTTCTTCCGCAACAGCACGTCGGCCACGCCCGCGCCTTCGGTCCCCGGCAGGAACGCCGCGACGAACGCATCCGATGCGTTCAATTCCGCATTCACCCACATCGGCCGGCCCGACAGGAACACCGCCACCACTGGCACGCCGGCCGCCTTCAGCTTCTTCAGCAGCGCGAGGTCGGATTTGTCCTCCGGGCTATATTCCAGATTGGGCCGGTCGCCCTTGAACTCGGCATAGGGCATCTCGCCGAACACCACGATCGCGGCATCGGGCTTGGTGGTGAAGCTGCCATCGGCCGACAAGGTCGCCTTGCCGCCCGCCGCCTTCACCTGTTCGTCGATCCCGCTCCAGATCGACTGGCCGTTCGGGAAATCCTTGTTCGCGACATCCAGCCCCTGCCACGTGATCGACCAGCCGCCCGATGTCTGCGCGATGCTGTCCGCACCCTTGCCCGCAACCAGGATGTTCGCCTGCGGACGCAGCGGCAGCAGGCCATTCTGGTTCTTCAGCAGCACGATCGATTCCCGCACCGCCTGCCGCGCGATGGCGCGATGTTCGGGCGCGCCGATCAGGTTCATCTTGCCCGCAAAGGCGCGCGACGACGGCTTGCCGCGATCGAACGTCCCCGCGCGGAACTTCACGCGCAGGATGCGCCGCACCGCATCGTCCAGCCGCGCCGCCGAAATCTCGCCCGACTTCGCCGATGCCAGCGTATTGTCGTAAAGCTGTTTCCAGCCCGGCCCCGAATACATGAACATGTCGAGACCGGCATTGATCGCCGCCGCGCACTTCTCGTTGGTGCAGCCATCGACCTGCCCATGGCCGTTCCAGTCGCCCACGACGAACCCGTCAAAATGCATCCGGTCCTTCAGCACGCCGGTCAGCAGGCTTTGATTGCCGTGCATCTTCGCGCCGTTCCAGCTTGAGAAGCTGGCCATCACCGATTGCGTGCCCGCTGCGATCGCGGACGGGTAGCCGCCCAGATGCACGTCGCGCAGCACCGTTTCCGGCACACGCGCATCGCCCTGGTCGCGCCCGCCGGTGCCGCCGTCGCCCAGAAAATGCTTGGTCGTGGCGATCACATGGTCGGGGGCGAGAAACTCCTTCGTCCCCACCCGGCCCTGCACGCCTTCGATCATCGCACCGGCATAATCCGCCTGCACCTGCGGTTCTTCGGAATAGCTTTCATAGGTGCGGCCCCAGCGGTCGTCCTGCACCACCGCCAGCGTCGGCGCGAACGTCCAGTCGATGCCCGCCGCCGCCGTCTCGACCGCGGTCACCTTGCCGATCTTGCGGATCAGGTCGCGATCATGCGCCGCCCCCAGACCGATATTGTGCGGGAACAGCGTGGCCCCCACGATATTATTGTTTCCGTGGACCGAATCGGTGCCCCAGATGATCGGAATCTTCGGCCCATTGTCGCTGCGCACCATCGATGCATCGTAAAAGGCATCGGCCAGCTTCAGCCATTCGATCGGCGGGGCCAGTTCGTCATTGTTCGGCGCGCTGTTGCCGCCGTTCAGGATCGATCCGATCTTGTAGGTGCGGACATCGGCGGGCGTGATGCTGGCGATATCCACCTGCAACAGCTGGCCCACCTTGTCCGCCACCGTCATCCGCTTCATCAGCGCGTCGATGCGCGCCTCGATCTTCGGATCGCGGGCCGGCTTCGCCTGCACCTCCGGCCACAATGCGGGGTGCGCGACGGGCGACAAGGTCGCCTCCTGCGCCCGGCCCACGCCCGCGGCGAACAATGCCGCTCCGATCGACGCGACCGAAACCAGACCTGCAGCGATCCTCATACCATCTCCGTATTCATTTTCGGAAACGGCTATGCCCCGGCAGCCCCTTACGCGACAAGGGAATTGATCGCGCTACCATCACTTCTTCGGATAAGGTGACGGTCCCCCCGCCGCGATGAAGCGATCGATCCGGGCGCGCAGGATCGGCAGCGGCGACGATCCCATTTCCAGCACCGTATCGTGGAAGTTGCGGATGTCGAATTTCTCACCCAGCGCCTTCTCCGCCTTGGCGCGCGCCTCGACGATCGCCAGTTCGCCCAGATAATAAGACAGCGCCTGCCCCGGCCACGCAATATAGCGGTCCACCTCGGTCATGATCTCGTGATCGGACAAGGCGGTATTGTCGCGCAGATAGGCCTGCGCCTGTTCGCGGGTCCATCCCTTGGCATGGATGCCGGTGTCCACCACCAGCCGCGCCGCGCGCCACATCTGGTAACTCAGCATCCCGAACTTGTCATAGGGGGTGGTATACATCCCCATCTCTTCGCCCAGCTTCTCGCAATAGAGCGCCCAGCCCTCGCCATAGGCCGAGATATAGACTTCACGGCGAAATGCCGGCTGGCCATCATTCTCATTGGCCAGCGGCATCTGGAACGCATGGCCCGGCGCGGATTCATGCAGCGTCAGCGCGGGCAGCGAATAGAGCGCGCGCGACGGCAGGTCATAGGTGTTGACCAGATAGATGCCCGGCCCGCCCCGGCCCGACGTATAGAAAGGCGCGACATCCGCCGGCACCGGCTTGATCGCGAAGCGCGACCGCGGCAGATGCCCGAACCAGTTGGACGCGATCCCGTCGAACGACTTGGCGATCCACGCCGCATCCTTCAGCAATTCCGCCGGCGTCTTCGCGTAGAATTGCGGATCGGTCTTGAGGAATTTCAGAAACGCCGGCAGGTCGCCGTTGAATTTCGCCTCGCGCATCACCTCCAGCATCCGCGCGCGGATCGTCGCCACCTCGCGCAGCCCGATGGCATGAACCTCGTCCGCGGTCCGGTCCTCGGTCGCATATTCGCGGATCTTGGACCGGTAATAGGCCTTGCCGTCCGGCAAGGCTTCCGCTGCCAGCGTCGTCGTCGCCCCCGGAATATAGTCGCGCCGCAGAAACTCCAGCACCGCGCGGTGCGCCGGCACCACCGATTGCGTGATCGCGCGCAGCCCCTCGGCCCGCAACGCCTGCTGTTTGTCCGCCGGGATCGCCGCCGGCATCTTCAGGAACGGGCCGTAATAGACATTCTCCGCCGGCCTGGCATCCACCACCGACGTCAGCGTCGCATCGCGCCCCTGCAGCGTGATCTTCGGCATGGTGAAGCCCCGCGCCAGCCCCGCGCGCATATTCGTCACCTGCTGCGCGAAGTAGCGCGGCATTTCCGACAGCATCGACAGATAGGCGCGATAGTCCGCCTCGGTCTTGAACCCGCTGTCCGCGGCATAGGTCAGGTCGCCCCAGAAGGACGTGTCCGCGCTCAGCGGCTTCTCATAATCGCGAAATTCCTGTTCCTTGCGCAGCGCCGCGATCTGCGCGCGATACACTTCATAATCCTCCCGCACCGTGGGGGAGAGGCCCGCCGCCGGGATCGCATCCAGTTCCCGGTCCACCTGCGTCCAGTAAGCCAGCTTCTTCGCTTGCGCCGCCGCCGACACATCGGGCAGATGCGCGCGCACGCCTTGCCCGCCGCTATTCTCATCGCTGGCGGAGAGCGCCTGCCGCCACGCCCATTCGCGGGTGTAGAGCGCCTTGAACCGCGCTTCGTCGGCGGGGGTCGCCTGCGCCGCGCCCGGCAGGGCGACAGCGGAGAGCAGCAGCGCCAGCGCCCATGCGCGGCGACCGGTCTTGTGGGTCATGGATCGAAACTCCGTGTTCAGGCGGTGGTCTTGCGGCGGAGCAGGCTGTGCCGCTTGCCATAAGCGAGGTAGACGAGGATCCCGATCCCGTTCCACGCGAAGAAGCGGATCAGCGTCAGTCCGGCCAGACTCACCATCAGATACAGGCAGCCGACGATCGCCAGCGTGCCGACGACATAGGGCGCGGGGCAGGAGAAGACGCGCTTCATCTCCGGCGCGCGCTTGCGCAGGATCATCATCGCACCGCCCACCGCGATGAACGCCAGCAACGTACCGACATTGGCCAGTTCGGCGATCTCGTCCAGCCGGAAGAACCCCGCCACGCCCGCTACGAACAGCCCGGTGATCCCCGTCACCAGCACCGGCGCGCCGGTCTTCGCCGAAACCTTGGCCAGCGGTCGCGGCAACAGTCCGTCGCGCGCCATCACGAAGAAGATCCGGCTCTGCCCGTACATCATTACGAGGATGACCGACGGCAGCGCGACCAGCGCCGCCCCCGCCACCAGATAGGACGCCAGCGGATGCCCCAGCGTGCGCAGCACCAGCGCCAGCGGCTCCGGCGATTGCCCCAGCGTCGTAAACGGCACCGCACCGATCGCCGCCACCGCGACCAATATGTAGATCGTCGTGCACAAGGCCATCGATCCCACGATCCCGATCGTCAGGTCGCGCCCCGGATTCTTCGCTTCCTCCGCCGATGTCGCCACCGCGTCGAACCCGTAAAAGGCGAAGAACACGATCGCCGCCGCCGCCATCACGCCATGCTTGCTGCCGTTCAGGTCGTGACTGCCAAAGCCGTAAGGCATGAACGGATGCAGGTTGCCCGCATCAAAGGCCGGCGCCGCGATCACCACGAACGCGGTCAGCGCCACCAGCTTGATCGCCACCAGCACGATATTGACCAGCGCGCTCTCCTTCGTCCCCAGCATCAGCATTGCGGCGATCGCCAGCGACACCAGCACCGCCGGCAGGTTGATGATCCCCCCGTCATGCGGCCCGGTCAGCAACAAGGTCGGCAGGCTCACCCCCGCCGATTGCAGCCACCCGACCAGATAGCCGGACCAGCCCACCGCCACGGTCGAACAGGCCAGCGAATATTCGAGGATCAGGCTCCACCCCACCACCCAGGCCAGCACTTCGCCCAGCACCGAATAGGTATAGGTATAGGCGCTGCCCGCGGTCGGGATCAGCGTCGCGAGTTCGGCATAGGCCAAAGCCGCGCAGGCGCAGACCGCACCGGCGATGGCGAAGGCCAGGATCACCGCCGGCCCCGCCCGGTCCGCACCCACGCCGGTCAGCGTATAGATGCCGGTGCCGACGATCGCTCCCACGCCCAGCGCGATCAGATGCGGCCAGGACAGGGTCTGTTTCAGCTTCTGCCCTTCGCCGCCGCCACCATGGCGGTCCATCGGCTTCAGCGGCCCGAATATGCGGTCGTCCAAGGTCTTCCCCTCACATGGTCGGACGCCGCATCACGGGCGGCGTCAGGCGGATTCGACATCCAGCTGTTGCCGCAGGTCGTCGAGCGTGTTCTGGATATGGTCGATGCTGAGCCGGGCGATCGTCGCGCCATCGCGCGCCAGCCACGCGCCCAGCAGCACGCGATGTTCGTCGTCGGCGCGCTCGCTCCGCCCCAGCGGTTCCAGATGCTTGCGGACATAACGGTCCGACAGCACCTGCAACCGCTCCAGCAGCGTGATCGTCACCATTTGCCGGCTCGGCCGCAGCAGCGCGAGATGGAAGGCGCGGTTGAACGCCCCCACCCCGTCGCCATGGTCGCTGGTCCGCTGGTACAGGGTCGCCAGCGTCGCGCGGGCATGTTCGCGCTCCTGCTCGGTCGCGCGTTCCGCCGCCAGCACGGTCGTCTCGGGTTCCAGCTTCAGCCGGAGCGCATAGACTTCCTCCGCCTCGGTCCGGCTGAGCGGTCGCACGAAGAAGCCACGATTGGCGCGGCTGACGAGCAATCCGTCCTGCTCCAGCCGCGCGAACGCCTCGCGCAGCGGGATCTTGCTGACGCCCAGCTCATTGGCCAGCGCGTCCTGCCGCACCGGCTGGTCGGGCGGCACCTGACCGGACAGGATCCGGTCGCGGACGAGATCGACCAGTTGGTCGGAAAGGGTTCGAACGATCAGGGTCATGTCGCGACCATAATCGGAATTACGCGTTTGTCGCGGCTCCTTGTGCACCTGCACAATCAGACGACCGAAAAGCCGCGCCAGAACGGGTCGGCGCGATCGATCCAGATCGTGTTATAGCCGGTCGAGACGGCCGATCCCTCGATCGACGGAATGATCGCGGGCGCACCGGCCAGATCGGCCTCCGCCTCCACCCGCCCGATGAACCGGCTGCGAATATAGCTTTCATGCACGAACCGGTCGCCGACACCCAGCCGTCCGGTCCCCGCCAGATGCGCCAGCCGCGCCGACGTCCCCGTCCCGCACGGGCTGCGGTCGATCGCCTTGTCGCCGTAGAACACCGCGTTGCGCCCGTCCGCATCCTCGGCGGACGGCGCATCCGCCCAGAGCACATGGCTCACCCCGCGGATCGACGGCTCCAGCGGATGCACCGGCTCATATTGCGCCTGCACAAGTTCGCGCACCGTCCGGCTCAGTTCCACCAGCCGCGATGCACCCAGATCGTCCAGCCCGGTATAGGCGCCCTGCGGCTCGACGATCGCATAATAATTGCCGCCATAAGCGACATCGACGCTCAGCGGGCCGAAGCCCGGAACGTCGATCAGGATCCCCTGCCGCGCCAGAAAGGCCGGCACGTTGCGGATGCGGACCGACGTCACCTTGTCACCCGCCACTTCATAAGTGACGTCGATGGTTCCCGCCGGCACCTCAATCCGCAACTGGCCGGGCACGCGCGGCGTAATCAGCCCGTTTTCCAGCGCGAAGGTCACCATCCCGATCGTGCCATGCCCGCACATCGGCAAGCAGCCACTCGTTTCGATGAACAGGATCGCGGCATCGCTCTCCGCCTGCGCGGGCGGGTACAGGAACCCGCCCGACATCATGTCATGCCCGCGCGGCTCGAAGCACAGTCCGGTACGGATCCAGTCGAACCGCTCCAGAAAGTCCAGCCGCCGCTCGGCCATGGTCGCGCCGCGCAACAAGGGCGCGCCGCCGACGACCAGCCGGACGGGGTTCCCCGCCGTATGGCCGTCGATGCAGAAGAACAGATGCCGCATCGGCGATCAGGCCGCCTTCGCCGTCACGTCGGATGGCGTGCCCACCGGCCGCGTCGCCGCCGCCTTCTCGACCATCGCGATCACTTCGGCGCGGCGCGCACCGGCCAGCGGCATCCGCGGCATCCGCACGCGCTCCGATCCGCGGCCCATAATCTGCTCGGCCAGCTTGATCGACTGCACCAGATCATGTTCCGCATCCAGATGGAGCAGCGGCATGAACCAGCGGTAGATACGGCGCGCCTCGGCGATATCGCCCTTGTCCAGCGCGGCGATCAGCGCGACCGATTCCTGCGGGAACGCGCTGGTCAGGCCGGACACCCAGCCCGTTGCGCCCAGCAACATGCCTTCGAACGCCACGTCATCCAGACCGGCCATCAGCGTGTACCGATCGCCATAGCGATTGATGACATCGGTGAAGCGACGCGGATCCGGCGCGCTTTCCTTGACCGCGACGATGTTCGGAATCTCCGCCAGCTTGTCCAGCGTCTCGAACCCGATCGACACGCGGTAAGCGGGCGGATTGTTGTACAGCATGATCGGCAGCGACGTCGCTTCGGCGATCGCCTTGAAATGGTGGAACAGTTCGTCCGCGGTCGGCACATAGACCATCGCCGGCAGCACCATCAGCGCGTCGACGCCGATCTTCTCGGCATCCTTGGCATATTGCACGGCGCGCGCGGTGTTCAGTTCGGACACGCCGGTCAGCACGGGCACACGCCCGGCGACCACCTCGACCGCGCCGGTCAGCACGCGGCGCTTCTCATCGGCTTCCAGCGAGTTGTTCTCGCCGCAGGTGCCGAGGATAATCAGCCCGTCGACACCGTCCGCGATCAGCGCGTCCTGCACGCCCTGCGTCGCCGCATGGTCGATCGACAGGTCGTCCGCAAACTGCGTCGTGGCCGCAGGGTATACGCCGCGCCAAAGCGGTCTCGACTGATTCACGCATAGTCTCCTTTAGATCTGCATTCGTATACGATATATGCTTGCGCATGAAAAGCCCGAATCCGGATCCGCAGTCCATCGCCGTCATCGGCGGCGGCATCATCGGCCTCACCTGCGCGCTGGCACTGCTGCGCGATGGCTGTCGCGTCACGCTACTGGATCCGGATAGCACCACCAAACCCGCTTCATGGGGCAATGCCGGCCATATCGCGGTCGAACAGGCCGAGCCGATCGCCTCCCCCGCCACCGTCCGCTCCTTCGCGCGCCGCCTCTTCTGGCGCGGCGGCGCACTCGCGCTCCCCCCGCGCGATATCCGCCACTGGCTCCCCTTCGCGCTGCGCCTGCTGCGCGCCTCCACCCCCGCCGGCTTTGCAAAGGGCCGCAGCGCGCTCGCGCCCCTGCTCGCCTCCGCCATGCCCGCGTGGCAGCGGTTGGTAGCGCGGATCGACCGTCCCGATCTTCTGCGCATCGACGGTCATTATGTCGTCTGGGAAAGCCCCGCCACCGCCGCCGCCGGCCGCGTCGCCTGGGGCCATGCCGACACCGGAACCGCCCGCATCCGCGACGTGACGCCGTGCGAACGCGCCCGCCTGAACAGCCTGGTTACCGCCCCGATCGCCGACGCGATCCGCTTCGAAGGCAGCGGCCAGATCACCGATCTCGCCGACCTCGCCGACGCGATCCGCCACCACTTCGTCCAGCAGGGCGGCCACCTGCACACCGGCCGCGCCGCCGCACTCCCCATCAGCGGCGGCGTCCTGCTCGACGACGGCGCCACCCTTCCCGCCGACCGGATCGTGGTCGCCGCCGGCGTCGCAGCGCGCGCGCTGCTGGAGCCACTCGGCCACCGCGTGCCCATCATCGCCGAACGCGGCTATCATCTCCAGTCCGCCGCCACCGACTGGCCCGCAGACCTGCCCCCCGTCGTCTTCGAAGACCGCGCGATGATCGTCACCCGCTTCCGCACCGGCCTCCGCGCCGCCAGCTTCGTCGAATTCGGCACGCCCGCCGGCCCGCCCGACCCCCGCAAATGGGACCGCCTCCGATCCCACATCAAGGCGCTAGGCCTCCCCTTCCCCGGCCCCGACGCCCCCTGGATGGGATCCCGCCCCACCCTCCCCGACTACCTCCCCGCCATCGGCCGCTGCCCCCGCGCGCCCCACATCCTCTACGCCTTCGGCCACAACCATCTGGGCCTGACACTGGCGGCTACGACTGCGGAACTGGTAGCGGCACTGGTGAACGACGCACCGGCCAAGGCGCCGCTTGCCCCGTTCGGTCTGGATCGGTTTGGTTTAACGAGGAGCGGGTGCGAAATGCGCGGCTCAATGCATCTATGAGAGGGCATCGACCGCCAAGATGCCGTGCGTAGCTCGCCGCCGGCTGTTAGCTAGTGGATCGCCAGTTCCGATAAAGTTTGCGAAACCAGATCAAGATCACATCGCCATGTTCCATCATGATGATAATCGCCAATGGTGGCATCGACATTAACGATCGCCATATAATTCAGCGCTTTAGCCTGCGCGATTTTGAGGAATCCGCGGGCGAGATAGCCTTCGTGAATGAGTTCAATCACTTGTGGTCCCAACGCGCCGTCACATGCATAAATTAGGTTGGTTAGACCGGCACCGTGTGGCGCGACGATGACTTCTGCCCCCCGAAACAGAATTGCTTGCTCTATTACGGAAAGACTACCGGTGTCGATGATGGAAAATCCTCGAGTGCGCAGGAGATCGCACAGACTTTTTTCATTTTCCATTCGCCGCCGACCGGGAACGTCAAATCGTGAAATATAAATCCGTTTCGGTCCATCCGTTTTTCCGATCGAAGGAGCCTGCCGCACAAACTCCTGCAGCAATGCCGGATGCGGTCCGAAGCTATAGGAACGTCCGGTCAGGTTCGTAAGGGCGACTTCGTCGAACGCCGCCAGTTCGTTTGGCGCAACCTCGATCACCGGCTCTTCGATACGAAAAAGCTCTCGAAGGTCGGTCTGCCATCGTTCGGTCAGGGGCGGCATCACGAGTGGGCCGGTCTGACCAAGCAAGCGCCGCATCAGAAGCGCACCAATCGACTCCAACGTCCAGTGATAATAGGATTTATGGCCTGAGTTTGCGACCACCAACGGCGGCGCGCCAGCTTTGGGATGCAGGCTGGAACGCGTTATGCCGAAAAACAACTGATGCCACTCGTGTCGTCCTAGCGTGTGAACCGAGTCCGGTATCAGCCCCGCATCGCGCGATAATATTGCAAAATGACGGCCTGCGATCGTCACCGCTTCGGTTGCGGTGAACATTATCGCGGGCGCTGCGTATCCGGATTGAGCTTTTGCGATAAACTCTGCAACGCGCGCCCGTTTCGTCACCTGACTCGATATCAGGATCCGCGGAAACCATTCGTCGATAAGAGCCTCAGGAACTATACGCATCGCTTCCGTTCTCGCAAATTTTCCGAGACGTCAATCCGGACAGCCCTTGGCCGAAGCCCCGCAGACGTAAATGCGGTCATTCTTAGGCTCCAGACTCATTCACAGCCAGAACGCGAGAGCGGTGGCGAGCGCCACGCCTGACAGGAAGTTGGCGGCGAGCTTGTCGTAGCGGGTGGCGACGCGGCGGAAGTCCTTGAGGCGGCAGAAGGCGTTCTCGACCAGATGCCGACCCTTGTAGCGCTCGCGGTCGTAGCGGACCTTGCGCTTGCGGCTGGAGCGGCCCGGGATGACCGGCACGGCTCCGGCTTGCCGAAGCGCGCGGCGGAGCGGATCGGCATCATACCCCTTGTCGGCAAGCACATACCGCGCCCGACCCATGCGGGCGAGCAACTCGGGCGCGGCGGTCACGTCGGCGACGTTACCGGGCGTCAGCATCAGCGCGAACGGGCGACCGACGACGTCCGTGAGGGCGTGGATCTTGGTCGTCCAGCCACCGCGCGAGCGGCCGATCGCCTGCGCTTTAGCCCCCTTTTACCCCCGAACGCGGCACGCTGCGCCTTCACGTACGTGCTATCGATCGCGGTACTCTTCGTGACCGCGCCCGCGTCGACCAAGGCGTCGAGCAGCTTCAGCCAGAAGCCGCGCGCCGACCAGCGGTTGAACCGATTGTAGACCGTGGTCGCCGGGCCGTAGTCGGCCGGGCAGTCGCACCAGCGGCCCCCGCTCTTGAGCATGTGGAAGATGCCCGAGATCACCCGCCGGTCGTCCACCCTGCGCGCTCCGGGCTGGTTCTTCGGCAGGTGCGGCTCGATCGCCGCCCACGCTTCGTCCGACAACCAGAATAGCGCCATGCTCACCTCCGTCGCCCCCGCGTCCGTGGTGAATCAGAAAACCGCATCCGTCTCAACCCGCTGATTGGGTTTGGGCCCTAGAGTATCGAAAGTCGAGCACCCTATGGTATAAGAGCGCTTCGGCCCAACTGAATGCGAGGCGTAAACTCACAACGGCCGGCCGGAACCGATATTGAATTTAAAATCTGGTCATTTCACTCAATCATCGCCAAGGCACCATACAATCCAATTCATTCAGTCTCATGCATTGATAAAGATTATACACGGCGCTGGGCGGTTTCACTCTTTCCTTATTTCAAAATCATAAGCCATCGGCCGCAAAGCAATCCGATACTCCATATGCGGCCGCGCCTCCGCATTCCAGCCCGTGTCCCCACCAACCCCTGTCTGCGCGGCGTCGATCAGCAGCGTGCCGTCGCCATGCGGGCGGATGTCCGAGCTATGCGCCTGCCTCACCGGCTTCATTTCCAGATCGGCATAGGGGAAGGCCAGCGCATTCACCGACAGCGGCTGCGCGCCGGTCACGCGCACACCGCCGCCGCGCCCAGTGAGCGCGACCCAGCGCACATCCTGTTTCGCGCCTGTTTCCTGCGGCCGGGCATAGTCATGATATTGGTCCGCCAAAGGCTGGTCATAACGCGCGATCATCGCCCCGGTCTTGCGATCGGCATAATTTTCATGCGGCCCGCGTCCATACCATCGCACCCGGTCCAGCACCGGCGGCGTGGCGAAGGCCAGCCCCACGCGCAGCGGATCGGGCAGGTTGGTGAGCAGCGGCACGAACGCCACCGTCACCCGCACCGCGCCGTCCCGCGCCATCGCGTAGCGCGTCGTCATCCGCACCGCCCCGGCACCGATGTCATGATCGACGACGATCGCATCGCCATCGACCGTCACCGACCGCAGCACGCGATTTTCGGAGAAGGTCTTCCACATTCTGTGCGTCTTCGGCACGTCCGCGCCGATATCGTTGTCGGTCGGCGCGCGCCAGAAATTGGGCGCACCGCCCGTCAGCAAGGTCCGCCCGTCCACCGCATAACGCGCCACCAGCCCGGTCGCGCCATCGATTTCCAGCAGCGCCGCCCCCTGCGCCAGCCGATAGCCAGCCCCCACGCGCAGGGGCACCGGCCCACCCGCCCCGGTCCCGGCCAGCCCACGCGGCGGCGTCAGCGCGAATTGCTCCCACGTCACCACATGCCCCGCCGGCACCAGCGGGATCGCATCCTTCCCCGCCCGCGCGCGCAGCGTCAGCAAATATTCCGCACCCGGCTTGCCCAGCGGCGGCACCGGCACGCGGATCGCCGTCCGCGCCCCCGCCGGTGTCGCCGCCGGTGTCACCGGCCCACGCGCCACGGACACGCCGTCCTCGGTCAACTCCCAGTCGAACGTAAAATGCTCCAGCCCGATCAGATCATGCCGGTTCACCAGCGCGAATTGCCCCGACCGAGCATCCACCGCCTCGAACGCGATCGGTGCATAGACCTTCGCCAACTCATGATATTCCGGGTCCGGCGTCCGGTCCGCCTGAATCACCCCATCACCCACCGGACTATCGTCATTCCGCGGATTGGGTCCATAATCCGCCCCCTGCGCCCAATAGGACCGGCCCTGCGCATCGGTCTTCAGCATCGTCTGGTCCACCCAGTCCCAGATGAACCCGCCCTGCAATTTCCGATGTGCGCGGATCGCAAGCCAATAATCCTCCAGATTGCCGAGGCTGTTACCCATCGCATGCGCATATTCGCACTGGATCATCGGCTGGGTGAATTGCGGCGATGTCGCATAATCGACCATCTTGGCGATGCTGTCATACATGGGCGCGTAGATGTCGACATAGTCGTTCGGTGCGTGACGCCACGCCAACGTCCCCCAGCCCAGATAATTGCGCAGCCGCGACGGATCGCGCGCCTTCAGCCACTTGCCCCCCGCCTCGAAATTCGGCCCGATTCCCGCTTCATTGCCCAGCGACCAGAAGAGGATGGACGGATGATTCTTGTCGCGTTCCACCATCCGCTGCACGCGGTCGAGATGCGCGGCCGCCCATTCGGGCTTGAAGCCAAGCTGGTTCCCGGCGAGGTCGCCCGATTGCGTCCCCATCGCCATATATTCATGGCTTTCGACATTGGCCTCATCCATCACATAGAGACCATATTCGTCCGCCAGATCATACCAGCGCGGATCGTTGGGATAATGCGACGCGCGAACCGCATTCACATTGGCCAGCTTCATCAGTTCGATATCGCGCCGCATCGTCGCTTCGGACACGATGTGAAACGTCTTCGGGTCATGCTCATGCCGGTTGACGCCGCGGATCATCGCCCGCCGCCCGTTCACCCGCATCTCGCCATCGGCGATCTCGACCGTGCGGAACCCGATCCGCCGACTGGTCGCCTCGATCAAATTGCCGTCCGCCCCCCGCAATTCCAGCAGCAACGTATAGAGGTTCGGCGCCTCCGCCGACCATTGCCGCACGCCCGGAATCGTCCCCGTCAGCGTCACGCGTCCCGGCCCGGTCGCGGCGGCATCCCGCGTCAACACCGGGCGCGTCCCGTCCAGCACGGTCGCCTTCACCCGCACCGCCTGCGCCTTGCCCGCCACATCGACATCCAGCGTTAGCACGCCATCGCGATACGCCTTGTCCAGCCCCGCCTTCGCCTCGAAATCGCGGATCCGCGTCGGCGGCGCGGCATAGAGGAACAGGCTGCGCTCGATCCCCGACACGCGCCAGAAATCCTGATCTTCCAGATAGCTGCCATCGGCATAGCGATAGAGCTCGATCGAGATGTTGTTCCGCCCCGGCCGCACATAGCGCGTCACGTCGAACTCGGACGGCAGCTTGCTGTCCTCCGAATAACCGACCTTCCGGCCGTTCACCCAGATATAATAGGCCGCGCCCGCCGCCCCGATATGCAGGATGATCTGCCGCCCGGCCCACCCCTTCGCCACCATGAAGTCGCGGCGATAGGATCCCACCTCGTTCATGTCGTGCCGCACCAGCGGCTGCGTCGCGCCGAACGGATATTCACTGCCCAGGAACAGCGGCTGGCCATAACCCTGCGCCTGCAGGATGCCCGGCACCTGCACCGTCTTCCACGCGGACACGTCCTTGTCGTCACGCCAGAAATCCATCGGTCGCGTCTCGGGCGTCTTGGAAAAGGCGAAGCGCCAGTCCCCGTCCAGCGACAGATACCAGCGCGACCGTTCCGGCCGGTCGGCTCGCGCTGCCGCGATGCTGTCATATCCCTGAAAGGTCGCGCGCGCCGGTTCCTTGTTCACGGACAGGATTTCCGGCTGCTCCCACTCCGCCCGCGGCAGATCTGCCAGCGCCGTAGCAAAGGGCGTCAGCGCGATCCCGACCGCCAGAGATTTCAGCATCATCGCCCGCGCCATCACCGACTCCCCGTTTCACACAGTTCATCGTATACCGTATAACCGCTTGGGCAAGCCCGCGCGTTCAGGCGGCGACACGCATCCTGTTCCGTCCCGCCCGCTTCGCTTCATACAAGGCGCGATCGGCACGGTTCAGCAAATTGGTCGCGGTCGCATCCTCGCGCATTTCAGCCACGCCGATGCTGATCGTCACGCGCGGATCGGCCGCCACGTCCACGCCACGATCCGCACCGATCGCCAGCCTGACGCGTTCCGCCACCGCCGTCGCCGCCATCTGGTCCGCGCCGGGCAGCAGCAGCACGAACTCCTCCCCGCCCAGCCGTCCCACCACATCGTCGACGCGGGACGCGTGCGTCGCGGCGGATGCGACGCGTTGCAGCACCACGTCCCCCGCCAGATGGCCGTGCAGGTCGTTGACCGTCTTGAAATGATCGATGTCGAACACCGCCACCGACAGCGCCCGTCCCGTGGCCCGCGCATCCGCCAGCATGTCGTCCAGCAACCGCAGCGCCCGCCGCCGGCTTGCCAGCCCGGTCAGATGGTCGGTATCCGCCGCCACCTCGGCGGCATTCCGCGCCGCCTCCAGCGCCTGCGCCGCATGAACCCGGTCGCTCACATCCTGCACCACGCCGAACAGTTCGATGCCGCTGCCATCCCCCGCACGCCGCGCATGGCCCCGCGTGCGGACATGCAGCATCACGCCGTCCGGTTGCAGCAGCCGCGCGTCGAACATGAACTCATGCTCCGCTTCCGTCATCGCCACCGCCGCCGCAATTGCCGCGCGCGCCAGCGTCCTGTCGTCGGAGTGCAACCCGTCGATCAGCCGTTCCATCGATGGCGCTTCGTGCGCACCCACGCCGTACAGCCGATAGATTTCGGGCGACCAAAACATCCGCCCCCGCGCCACCGCCAGCCGCCAATGCCCCATCTGCGCCGCACGCTCCGCCAGCATCAGCAGACGGTTGCTTTCGCCCACTTCGCGCATCAGCCGGTTGCGCGTCGCCAGCACCGCCGCCATCGGCAGCGCCGTCGCCAGCAGGACCAGCAGATAGAATTGCAGGAACAGCGCCACGCCTGCCCGCGTGCCGTGCAGGATCATCAGCGGACCATGGCCCAGCGCGGTCGCGACCGACCCAATCGCCGCGATCACCAACATGCCCGACGCCGCACCAAATGGACCCAGCCGGTAGGTTACGGTCAGCAGCGCGACCGGCGGCAGGAACAGCAGCGGATAGATGCTTTGCGAAAACACCGCCAGCGTCACGATCGCGACCAAGCCAAGCCACAAGGTCGCCTGCCCCGGCCCCGCCATCGGGTCATGATCCGCATCGCGTCCGCTCAGCGACGCTGCCGACAGCAGCACGACCGGCGTCACCAGGCACATGCCCAGCAAATCGGTCATGAACCAGGACGCCGCAAATTCCGCCGACGGTCGCCCCATCACCATCCAGGCGATCAACGTCCCCACCGCCGCCGCCACCGTGATCGCCCCGCCGAACCGCGGAAGATCCACCGGGGTGACGAAGCTGGGCGGCGGTTCGCCCTGTCCGCGCAACAGCCACCAGCCGATGATGGATTCGATCAGGTTCGCGCCGGCCGTCCCGACCGCGACTACCGGCGGATCGCCGACCACCAGCCCGAACACCACGCTGCCCACCCCGGCCCCCAGCACGATGCCCGGCACGGACGCCCGCTGAACCAGCAGCAAGGCGGAGAGCAGCAGGCCGCTGCCCGGCCACATCATCGCAATACCGTTGATCCCGCGCGTCAGCCACAGCGACAGCGCCGCCGACGCGAAATAGAGCAGAGCCATCGCCACGGGTCCGACCAGCCAGGACGTTACGGGGCGACGCGGTGACACCAGGCGATATTCCGATCGAACGACTAGGTGCGCATCACTGGACCGATCTCATGAACGTTTCAACAATGGCGGCGTCTCGACAGGGCGTACGATGCGAATATTCCAAAGTCGTCTTGTCAAATATATTATACGATATAGGATGCCCTTGATACCGATCGAGGAAGCCCCCAGCGCTTTCACGCGACGCGGAGAGGACCAGCTTATGCGTTTCGACAGCAGCCGCCGTCAGTTGCTTGCCACCGGTGCGTTCGCCGCGCTCGCCGGCGGGCTTCCTGCCATCACCTTCGCGCGCACCCCGTCGCGCCTGCCTGCGCGTGCCACGGCGCTGCCGTTGTCGGACGTCCGCCTGCTCCCGTCGCGCTTTGCCGATGCCGTTACGGTCAACCGCCGCTATCTGCTCAGCCTCGATTCTGGCCGGCTGCTCCATAATTTCTACACCAGCGCCGGCCTCCCACCCAAGGGGGCGGTCTATGGCGGGTGGGAGGGCGACACGATCGCCGGTCACACGCTTGGCCATTATCTCACCGCGCTGGCGCTCACCCACGCGCAGACCGGCGACCCCGAATCCTGCGCCCGCGCCGGCTGGATCGTCGATGAACTCGCCGCGATCCAGGCCAAGCAGGGCGACGGCTATGTCGCCGGCTTCACCCGGAAGCGCAAGGACGGCACCATCGTGGACGGGAAGGAGATCTTCCCAGAAATCATGGCGGGCGACATCCGCTCCGCCGGGTTCGATCTCAACGGTTGCTGGGTGCCGCTCTATAACTGGCACAAATTGTTTGCCGGCCTGTTCGATGCGCAGACGCTGTGCGGCAACACCCGCGCGCTGCCCGTCGCGGTGGCGCTCGGCGGTTATATCGACCGCGTCTTCGCCGCGCTGAACGACGATCAGGTCCAGACCGTGCTCGCCTGCGAACATGGCGGCATCAACGAGAGCTTCGCCGAACTCCACGCCCGCACCCGCGATCCGCGCTGGCTGAAACTGGCGGAGCGGCTCTATCATCGCAAGGTGCTCGATCCGCTGACCCAGCGGCGTGACGAACTGGCCAACATCCACGCCAACACCCAGATCCCGAAGCTGATCGGCCTCGCCCGCCTGCACGACATCACCGGCAAGGCCGAACAGGCGGTCGCCCCGCGCTTCTTCTGGGAAACCGTCACCGGCCATCACAGCTATGTCATCGGCGGCAATGCCGATCGCGAATATTTCTCCGCGCCCGACAGCATTTCCACCCACATCACCGACCAGACCTGCGAACATTGCAACAGCTATAATATGCTGAAACTGACGCGGATGCTCTATGGCTGGCAGCCGGACGGCGCGCTGTTCGATTATTATGAGCGCACCCATTTCAACCATATCCTGGCGCAGCAGCACCCGGAAACCGGCATGTATACCTATATGACGCCGCTGATGTCCGGCGCGCGCCGCGAATTTTCCGGCCCGACCGACGCCTTCTGGTGCTGCGTCGGCTCCGGCATGGAAAGCCACGCCAAGCATGGGGAATCGATCTTCTGGGAGGGCGCGGACACGTTGTTCGTAAACCTCTATATCCCCGCCACGGCCGACTGGCGCACGCGCGGCGCGGCGCTCCGGCTCGACACGCTCTATCCCACCGATGGCGCGGCCACGCTCCGCTTCACCACGCTCCGCCGCCCCGGCCGCTTCACCGTCGCGCTCCGCGTGCCGGGATGGGCGACCGACGCCGCCATCACCGTCAACGGCGCATCTGTGCCCGCCGAACGGCAGGGCGGCTACGCGCTGGTCGATCGCCGCTGGAAGACGGGCGACAGCGTCGCGATCCGCCTGCCGATGGAGTTGCGGATCGAGCCGACCAAGGACGATCCCGACATGATCGCGCTGCTCCGCGGCCCGCTCGTCCTCGCCGCCGACATGGGACCGGGCGATGCCGATTTCAAAAACGCAGCCCCCGCCCTGGTCGGCAGCGACATCCTCGCCGCCTTCCGCCCCGTCGCCAACGATCCCGTCCGGTTCGAGACGCGCGGCGTCGTGCGTCCGGGCGATCTGCGCTTCGTCCCCTTTTACACCCAATATGACCGCCGCAGCGCCGTCTATTTCAAACGCTTCACCGAAGCCGGATGGAAGACCGCCGAAGCCGGCTTCCTCGCCGAACAGGCCCGGCTCCGCGATCTGGCGGCACGTTCGGTCGACGTCATGCATCTGGGCGAGATGCAGCCCGAACGCGATCACACCCTCACGTCGGAAATTTCCTACCCGCTCGCCTTCCGCGGCCGCAACGGCCGCGACGCGCGCACCGGCGGCTTCTTCGAATTCGATCTGAAGGTCCGCCCCGGTCCGTTGTTATTGCAGGCCACTTATTGGGGCGACGAACGCAAACGCGATTTCGACATCCTGGTCGACGGCACCCGCATCGCCACCCAACGTCTGGACGCGGACAAACCCGGCCAGTTCATCGACATCACCTATCCCATCCCCGAAGCCCTCACCCGCGGCAAGCAAAAGGTCCGCATTCGCTTCCAGCCAAAAACCGGCAACACCGCCGGCCCCGCCTTCGGCGTCCTGATGCTGGCGGGGGAGACCATCCCGAAAACCTGACCTTCCCCCTCTGCCGTTCGGTTCGAGTAGGGATCGAGCCTGTCGAGAGCCCGTATCGAGAACGCCCCCACCGCGGTCCCGAAGACGCCGCCTGAACCACTCCAACGGCCGCCCACAACCAAACCCCCATGTGCCCCGGCGCAGGCCGGGGCCTAGGCGCAACCCCACAACGCTCGAATGCACCACGATGAAGAGATGCCCCGCGCAGGGCTTGAAGGGAAGCCACCCACCAACGCCCCGGCCTACGCCGGGGCACCGCAACGCCTACAAACGCCCGCAAACAACAACCCACCCGGGGGGCACCGCGGCGCCCACAAACGCCCGTCAGCAACACCCCGCCAAGATTACCGCAACCCCAGCGCTCGCTTCACCGCACCCCAGGCCACCAGCTTGAAATTCTGCGTCGCCGGGGCATTGTCGCCATCCTGCGCCACCATCAGCCCACCCGGATAGTCCGGACCGAAATCGCCGACGACCAGATCGATCCCGTCCGTCTCCGACGTCCCGTCCACCTTGCCGTCACCGATGCGGAACCGCCCGGCAAAGCGCATGTCGGGCAGCCGGTACAACGCATAGCTATTGTCCCCCTGGCTCGACACGACCAGATAGCCGCCCTTGCGGCCCATCGGTGCCAGCGTCATCCCCTCGGCATCGGCAAACAGCCGCACGCCGTCCACCTTCGCCAGCGGTTCCGGCGTCGCGGGGGCCGCCGGGTCCGCATCGAAGCCCCAAAGCCCCACATCCTCTTCGGACACGTACAGCCGCCCGGTGCGGTCGTCCGCGACGCAGCCTTCGGATTGCGTCCCCAGTTTCAGGCTGCGCACGCGCGTCGCCGTCGGCACCGCGCCGGAAAGATCGAACGCCATCTGGTCGATCCGCCCGTCCTTCATCACGACGAAGGCGAACAAGGCCCCGTCGCGCGCGCGCGTCCACAGGCACATGCCATAGGCTTCGCCCGGCCCCACCGGCACCGATGCCAGCGGCACCAGCTTCCGCGCCACCGCGTCCAGCCGGAACAGCGCCATTTTGGCTTGCGCGTCGTCCGCCCGGTCGCTCGCCGCCACCAGCACGCCCGGCACCCCGCCGATCCGCACGCCCGCGCGCAGATCGACATTGTTCAGCCGTGGCGAGGCGGCAAAGTCCAGCCGCCGACCTTTCAGATCATACAGATGCAGCCCGGCCCGCTTGTCCGTCGCCACGATCAGGCTGCGTGCCGGATCGGCCGGGTTGCGCCAGATGGCGGGGTCGTCCGCCGCATCGTCCGTGCTGGCGACCGGATCCGTCTCCGCCACCGCGGTCACCATCGCGGTGACGACGGGCGCGGACCCCACCGGCAGCGCGGCCTCCGGACCATGCCCGCATCCCGCGAGCAGCAGCCCGACCAGCACCGCGCACCGCATCAGAAGTTCACCCGCACGCCACCGGTGTAACGCCGCCCGAACGTCTCATGCTCGATCGTCCGCGCGCTCACCCCGGCATAGCGGCGGCCCGGGCCGTTCAGCAAATTCGCGCCATCGACATAGATTTCGACGTTCGGCGTCAGGGCATAGCGCGCCGACACGTCCAGCTCATCGTCCGTACCCCAATATTGATCGCCGCCATCGGCCACTGCGCCAAGGCTGTCGATCCACGGCGTGCGCTTCTGATAATTCACCCGCGCGGAGAAGCCATATTTCTCATAATAGCCGCCGAGATTGTAAACGAATTTCGACGTCCCCGGCAGCATGACCTTGCGTCCGCCCGGCGCGGTCGCCTCGCTCTTGTTATACGTACCGTTGATCTGCACGCCGAAGCCACCCATCCAGTCGGGCAGGCCCAGATCCGCCACAAACGGATCAAGCTGCTGCTGCAACGCGGCTTCCACGCCATAAATATGGCCGTCGCCGCCATTCACGATCGTCGAGAAGATATATTGCGACCGGTCGGTCCCGTTGCTGTTCAGCACGTCCAGACCGAAGGTCCGGGTATCGTCGAACAGCACGTCGCGGACATCCTTGTAGAATGTCCCCACCGAGAAAAAGCCCTGCGGCTGCATATACCATTCGAAATACAGATCGACGCCGCGCGCCTTTTCGGGCGTCGCTTCGGGGTTGCCGCCCGATACGGTCTGGTTCGCATCGTTGAACGTGAAGTTCGGGCGAAGCTGGTCATAATCCGGCCGCGCCGCGCCCGTGTTGAACGAAAGCCGCAACTTCTTCGACCGGTCGAGATCGAAATTGAAATGCAGGCTGGGATAGACCAAAGTCTGGTCGCTCTTCACCTCGATCGGCGTCGCGGCATTGTTCAACGACACGATCGCGCGGCCGTCATTGCGGATATGCTCGATCCGCGCACCGCCGACGATGTTGCCCCAGTCATATTTGGTCATCGCCATTGCATAACCGGCGAACACCTCCTCGCCGACGCGGAAGAAATTGGCCGGCACGCGGCTATAGGTGCCGATGCTCGCGGCCTTGGCGACCAGATCCTCGACCCGTTCACGCCCGAAATAGCGGAAGTCGTAACCCAGCGGGATCTTCCCCCGGAACGGCCCGTCGATCGCGATGCCGCGCAAATTCGTATCGATCCCCGCCCGCGCAAATTGTGCGCTGCTGTTCAGTTCCAGCAAGGCTTCTTCCGATGTCTTGGTGCGGTGGTCATATTGCCCGCCGACCGAAAACAGCGTCTCCCCGCCGAACAGGTCCGCGCTGTAGGTCAGGTCCAGCTTGCCGGTATAAGCGCGCGTTATATCCTTCGCGAACAGCGAGCGCAGCCGCGACAGAGCCAGCGGGAAATCCTCGATCTGCCGCACGGCATCACCGCGACCGAACGTCCCGCCGACATTGGTCGTCCGATACAGGCTGACATAGGATTGCTGCCGGTCACGTAGGTCATAGGCCACCGTCGGACGGCTGGTCGCCGCACTCGGGCTGTCATAGTTCAGCTGCGCCGGCTGGGTGCGGTCATCGATCGACCGCGTATAATTGGCGCGCCAACGGATCTTCAGCCGGTCCAGATCATGATCGCCGCCGATCGTGTTGGTGAAGATCGACTGCTTATATTTGCGGATCGTATAGTTGGAGTTGATATCCACCCCGTACACCGTGCCCTGATAGGGCGTATTGCCCGTGCAGACATCCGCATAACCCGTATTGGGCGAGCGCGGGGCCGAGATGGTCGTGGCGCAGGCGGTCGTCGCGTTCGACAGCCGCGACTGCTGGTCGTCCAGATCGAAAATATAGTTGGACCGCAGTTCGTCATCCTTGAACGCGGAATAGATGGATGAAAGGAAAAAGCGGTTGTCGCCGTCCGGCTTCCATTCCAGCTTGGCGGAACCCGAATAGTTGCGCCGCGTCAGCCGGTACAGCTTGTTCTCGGTCTCGCGTGCCCACACCCGGTCGGCAAAGCCCGGCCGCTGGTCCTGCGACACGGTTTCCCAGTCGGTCTCGAAATTGTCGGTCACCATGCCGCGCTGATAATAGCTGCCCGACACCAGCACGCCGAATTCGCCGATCCCGGTGTCGAACCGGTTCGCCAGCACCAGCGAGCTGTCATATTCCACCGTGTCGCCCAGCTCGACATAGCCGGCCCCGGCCTTGCCCGCCACGTGGAAACCCTTGTAATCGAACGCCGAACGCGTGACGATATCGACATTGCCGGCGATCGTTTCGCCCGTCATGTCCGGCGTCACCGCCTTGCGCACCAAGATCTGCGCGGCGATCGCCGACGGGATGGAATCGAACCGCGCATCGCGGCCTTCCGGGCTGACCACGTTGATCCCGTCGAACGACAGGGTCGTCCAGTTGATCGGCGCGCCGCGCAGGCTGATATAGCGCGCCTGTCCCTGATCGCGCTGCACCGCCACGCCCGGCAGCCGGCTCACCGCCTGCGCGATGTTCTGGTCGGGCAGGCGTCCCACCGCATCGGACGCGACCACGCTCACCAGCGATGCCGATGCCTTCTGGATCGCGAGCGCCGCCGCTTCGGATTCCGCGATCGGCCGCGCACCGGTGATGACGATCGTCTCGGCATCGTCCAGCGCCGTCGCGTCGGGAGCCGCGGCCAGCGCGCTGGCCGCCACCGGCAGCGCCTGCGCACCGGCCAATGCCGGCAAAGACAACAAGCCCGCCGCCCTCAGGGCGCGCGCGGAAACGGTGCCGGCAACGCGGCAGGTGAAGAGTTTGGACACGATGAACCCCTTTCAGACTTTGCGTCTGTCGGGGGTCGGTTAGGCGCGCCGCATGACAGTTCGGCGCACGAACAATGACGGGAAGGTTACATCCGCGTTACCAAAGCACGCCCTTGACCGGCTCCATCGGCTGGGGCGCCTCGTCGCCGATCGATTCCAGCAGGTCGATCTCGATCGTCCGGCACATGGCGGACAGCGGCACGTCATGCACCGCATTGGCGAAGGGATCGACCAGATCGTCGCCGATCTGCAGGATCGCCAGGAACATTAGGCCCGCCAGCGTCGATCCGATCGGCGTCGCCAGCCCCAGCGTCTCGACCAGACCGATCGGCAGCAGCACGCAGAAGATGCGCGTGAACAGTTCGGGGAAGAAGCGATACTGGCTCGGCAGCGGCGTGTTCTTCAGCCGCTCCATCCCGCCCTGCGCATTGGCGATGTCGACCAGGATCGCCTCAAGCTGCACCTGCTGGATCGAATCGATATGCCCCGCGCGCCGCGCCTCCGCGATCCGCCGGCCGGTGCCATCCAGCAGGCCGTTCGGCGGGTTCTGCCGCAACAGCCCCTCATCCGCCTCATCCGCCGACAGCAAGCGCAGCACATCCGGCTTCGGATCCTGCTTCCGCAACCGGCATCGCAGCGCATGGACATAGGCGATCTGCCGCAGCGCGATCGTACGCTTCAGATCCGTCACGCCCGGCCGGCTATCGTCCATGAAGGCGTTGGTGGCGCGCACCAGACTGCGCGACGCGTTGATCATCAGCCCCCACAGGCTCCGCCCTTCCCACCAACGCTGATAGGCGCTGCTGTCGCGAAACCCGAGGAACAGCGCGAGCGCCGAACCGAACAGGGTCAGTGGCAGCGACGGCGCCTTGAACGGCAGCAGGAAATAGACCGCCGTCACGATCACGTCCCACACGAACAAACCCACCAGCGGCCGCCAGACTTCGCTCACGATCCGCGTCAGGCGCGGCGTGTTCGGAATGATCATCGCTGTGCGTTCCCCACTGGCTGCAAACTCCGGCCAAAGCGCTTCAAGTGCGGCATGGTTGCACCAGCCCACCCCGCTTTTGCAAGCGGCCGCGCTAAGCCACTGCTTTCGCTTGAAGGTTCGGCGATCGGTAAATCGGTTGCGGACATCGCGTTCCCGCCAATGCGGATCGTCCGATCTCTTCGCGAGGTCTCGCCTCCAACGGACCGATTTTTCCCGCCGCCCGCCCGTCCGATCGCCGCACCCTCTCGACTTGCGCGCCGCCAGCCGTCATGACGCGGCGATGATGACGGGCAATCGCATCCTCCTGATCGTCGGCGGCGGCATCGCCGCCTACAAGGCGTGCGATCTCGTGCGCACGCTGCGCCGGGCGGGCGCCACCGTGACCTGTGTCCTGACGGCAAGCGGCGCGCGCTTCGTCGCCGCCATGACGCTCGCGGCCTTGTCCGAACAACCCGTCCACACCAGCCTGTGGGATCTGGACGAGGCCGAGATGGGCCATATCCAGCTCAGCCGCCAGGCCGACCTGATCGTCGTCGTCCCCGCCACGGCCGATCTGATCGCGCGGATGGCGGCGGGCATCGCCGACGATCTCGCCACCACCCTGCTGCTCGCCACCGATACGCCGGTGCTGGTCTCGCCCGCGATGAACGTCCGCATGTGGCTCCACCCCGCCACCCAGCGCAACATCGCGACCCTGCGCGCCGACGGCATCCATGTGCTCGACCCCGACGACGGCGCGATGGCCTGCGGCGAGTATGGCCCCGGCCGGCTGCCGCAGGTCGATGCCATCGCCGCCGCCATCGCCGCGCATTTCGCTCCGCCGCGCCCATTGGCGGGCCGCCACATCCTCGTCACCGCCGGCCCCACGCATGAACCGATCGATCCGGTGCGCTACATCGCCAACCGTTCGTCGGGCAAACAGGGTTTCGCCATCGCCGCCGCGCTGGCCGAACGTGGCGCGCGCGTCACGCTGGTCGCCGGCCCCGTGACCCTGCAGACCCCGCCCGGCGTCGACCGGATCGACGTCGTCACCGCGCGGGACATGGCCGCTGCGGTCGATGCCGCCCTTCCCGCCGATGCCGCGATCCTCGTCGCCGCCGTCGCCGACTGGCACGTCGCGCCGCTCGACCGGAAGATCAAGAAGACGCGGGACGGCACGCCCTTACTCGTCCTGATCGAAAATCCCGACATTCTCGCCACGCTCGCCGCCAGCGCGCAGCGCCCCCGCCTGCTGATCGGCTTCGCAGCCGAAACCGATGATGTCGTCGCCCACGCCGTGGCGAAACGCGTGCGCAAGGATGTCGACTGGATCGTCGCCAACGACGTGTCGGGCGACGTGATGGGCGGCGACGACAACAGCGTCCATCTCATCACCGCGGTCGGCGTCGAACATTGGGACCGCGCCTCAAAATCCACCGTCGCCGGCCATCTGGCCGATCGCATCGCGGAAGCCCTCGCATGACCGACATCGCCCTCCGTCTGCTCCGCCTGCCGCATGGCGAAGGCCTGCCTCTGCCCGCCTACGCCACCGCCCATGCCGCCGGCATGGACATCGTCTCCGCGATCGATCAGGTCATCATGCCCGGTGACCGCGCCGCCGTACCCACCGGCTTCGCCATCGCGATCCCGGAAGGCTATGAGGTGCAGGCCCGTCCCCGCTCCGGCCTTGCGCTCAAGCATGGCGTCACCTGCCTGAATTTGCCGGGCACGATCGACGCGGATTATCGCGGCGAAATCCGCATCATCCTCGCGAATCTCGGCCGCGATCCCTTCGTCATCACGCGGGGCGACCGCATCGCCCAGCTCGTTCCCGCCGCCGTCCAGCGCGCAACCTGCGTGCTGGTGACCGAACTCGACGAAACCGCACGCGGCACCGGCGGCTTCGGCTCCACCGGCGTGCGATGACCGGAGCTTTTCCCGGAATGTTCGCCGGATGCTGACCGACCCCCAGCTCGAACGCTATGCCCGCCACATCATCCTGCGCGAAATCGGCGGCGCGGGGCAGCAGCGCTTGCTGGATGCCCATGTGGCGATCGTCGGCGCGGGCGGCATCGGCTCCCCGCTGATCCAGGCGCTCGCCGCCGCCGGCATCGGCCAGTTGACCGTGATCGACGACGATCATGTCGCCCTTTCCAACCTGCAACGCCAATATCTGTTCGGCACCGCCGATGTCGGCCGTCCCAAGGTCGATGCCGCGCGCGATGCCATCGCGCGGCTCAACCCCGACGTGACCGTCACCACGCTGCACCGTCGGCTGACCGCGGAGACGTTCGACGATTTCGCCGCCGGGGCCGACGTCATCGTCGATGGTTCGGACAATTTCGCCACCCGCCTGATGGTCGCCGACGCCGCGAATGCCCGCCGCATCCCGCTCGTCTCCGCCGCCGTCGGCCAGTTCGAAGGGCAATTGGCGGTCTATCGCGGATGGGAGCCGGACAAGCCCTGCTATCGCTGTCTGGTCGGCAATGATCCCGATCGCGGCGACGCCTCCTGCGCGGATCAGGGCGTGCTCGGCGCACTCACCGGCCTGCTCGGCAGCCTCGCCGCGATCGAGGCGATCCGCCAGATCGTCCCCTTCGGCGATGACAGCGCCGGCAAGCTGCTGCTGGCCGACGCGCTCGCCTTCCGCTTCCGCACCATCACCGTGCCAAAGGATCCCGCATGTCGCTGCCGGGCCTGACGATCGTCATCGCGGACGTCTCGTCGGAACGCTTTCGCACCGCACTCTCGCTCGCCACCGCCACCGCCGCGCTTGGCGGCCGCGCCCGCATCTTCCTGCAAGGCGAAGCGGTGTCGATCCTGCGCCAGCCGATCGCCGGCTGGGAAGACGAAGCCTATGAAGCCGCCGGCCTGCCCACGCTCCCGGCCCATCATGCCGAGGCGATCGATCTCGGCGTCCGCTTCATCCTCTGCCAGTCCGGCATGGCCCTGACCAACGCCGAACCGCGCGATTATCACGCAAGCACCGAATATGCCGGCATGGTCAGCATCCTCGCCGATCTCGGCGACGACCGGCTGGTCGTGGTCTAACCCACAGCCCCCACGATCCGCGTCCGGAACCAGTCCGCCAGTTCCTCTTCGGACAATTCCCCGGCGGCAAGGGCCATCATCGCCGCCAATGCCTCATTCTTGTCGAACACCAGTTCGACCGCATTGATTTTCAAAAAAAGGCGCGCGCAGATCCAGGCGGTGCGCTTGTTGCCATCGATGAACGCATGGTTCCGTGCCAGCCCGAACGCATAAGCCGCCGCCAGCCCGGCCGCATCCGGTTCACCATAGGCCGCCGCATTGACCGGACGCGCCAGCGCGGACTCGAGCAACCCCTGATCCCGCACGCCGGATGGTCCGCCATGTTCCGCAAGCTGCCGGTCATGCAACGCCTGAACGACCGACAATCCGATCCACTGCCAGTCCCTCATTGCGCCAGCGCGCGCAATATGTCCCGGTCCTCACGCATAATCTCTTCCGCCAAAGCCATCTGGCTTTGAAATTCAGGATCATAGGGCGTCAGGCGAAAACTGCCATCCGGCGCTTCGCTCAGATAGAGCGTATCGCCCTTGTCCACCCGCAGGCGCGACAGGATGTCCTTCGGAAACACGACTCCCGTCGAATTTCCGATACCGACCAGTTTGATTGCCTTCGTCATAACCGTCGTACTAACGGAAACGTCGAAGGCACGCAATCACTCCGCAGCCGCTGCCTTCTTCGTGACAGCAGGCTTCTTCACCGCAGCTTTCTTGGCCGGAGCCTTTTTCACCGCAGCCGGCTTTTCCCCGGCGTCAGCCGCCGCCTTCTTCACCGGAGCCTTCTTCGCCGCCGCCGGCTTGTCCCCGGCATCCTTTGCAGCCGCCGCCTTCTTGGGCGCGGCCTTCTTCGCCGGGGCCTTCTTCTTCCCCTTCGGCGGTCCCTTCGCCGCGCGTTCCGCCAGCAGGGTCAGCGCTTCCTCCGCCGTCATCGTCGCCGGATCCGCCGTCTTCGGCAAGGTCGCGTTGGTTTCGCCGTCCGTCACATAAGGACCGAACCGGCCCTCCATCAGCTTGACCGGCTTCCCCGTCACCGGGCTGTCGCCAAACGCCGCCAGCGGTTCCTTCGCCGCGCCGCGCCCGCGTCCGCCACCTGCCGCCGCCTCGGCCAGCTTGACCACCGCCGCGTTCATGCCCGTTTCGAACACGTCCGCCGTCGTCTGCAACCGCGCATATTTCCCGTCATGCAGCAGATAGGGACCATAGCGCCCGATCGACGCCACGATGTCCAGCCCGGATTCCGGATGCACACCCACCGTCCGCGGCAGCGACAGCAGCTTCAGCGCGCCTTCCAGATCGACTTCCGCCCCGAAATCCTTCGGGATTGACGATCGCTTGGCGTCCTTCTCGTCCCCCAACTGCACATAAGGACCGAAGCGCCCGCTGCGCTTGCTGACCTCAAGCTGCGTTTCCGGATCGATCCCCAGCGACACCGGCCCGGTATCCACGCCCGCCGCCTCGCCGCCTGCCTGCGCGAACCGACGCGTATATTTGCACTCTGGATAGTTGGAGCAGGCCACGAACGCGCCGAACTTGCCGCCGCGCAGCGCCAGCTTGCCATCGGCGCAGGCCGGGCACGCGCGCGGATCGCTGCCATCCTCCTTGTCGGGGAACAGATAGGATCCCAGAAACTGGTCCAGCTCCGCCGTCACCTCGGATGGTTTCTGCTCCATCACCTCGGCGGTCTTCGGCTTGAAATCGCGCCAGAACGCATCCAGCACCGCCTGCCACTGCGCCCGACCACCGGACACATCGTCCAGGCTGTTCTCCAGCCCGGCGGTGAAATCATAGCTGACATAGCGTTCGAAGAAGCGCTCCAGAAACGCCGTCACCAGCCGTCCGCTCTCATTGGGCGTGAACCGGTTCTTCTCCACCGTCACATAGTCACGGTCCTTCAGCACCTGCAACACGGAGGCATAGGTGGACGGCCGCCCGATCCCCAGTTCCTCCATCTTCTTGACGAGGCTGGCTTCGGAATAACGCGGCGGCGGCTGCGTGAAATGCTGCTCGCTGTCGACCGACTTGCGCGCCGGCCCGTCGCCCGCCTGCATCCGCGGCAGGCGGCGGCTTTCCTCATCGGCCTCGTCGTCGCGCCCTTCCTCGTACAGCGCCAGATAACCGGGGAACAGCACCACCTGACCAGTCGCACGCAACGCCTGCTGCCCGGTCTGGTCCGCCAGTTCGACGGTGGTCCGCTCCAGCCGCGCAGACGCCATTTGGCTCGCCAACGCGCGCTTGAAGATCAGGTCGTACAGCCGCGCATGATCCCCCGATCCCGCCTTGTCGCGCCCGAAATCGGTCGGCCGGATCGCCTCGTGCGCTTCCTGCGCATTCTTGGCCTTGGTGGTGTAGACGCGCGGCTTGTCCGGCACATAGGATGCGTCATAGCGGTTGGCGATCGCCCCGCGCGCGGCGGAAATGGCGCTATGGTCCATCTGCACGCCGTCGGTCCGCATATAGGTGATCGCGCCATCCTCATACAGCGCCTGCGCCACCCGCATCGTATGGCTGGCGGAAAAGCCCAGCTTGCGCGCGGCCTCCTGCTGCAAGGTCGACGTGGTGAACGGCGCCGGCGGATTGCGCGTCAGCGGCTTCGTCTCGACCGTCTCGACCGTGAAGCGCCCGGCCTCGACCGCCGCCTTCGCCGCCGCCGCATCGCCGCCATTGCCGATCGACAGCCGGTCGAGCTTCTCGCCCTTCCACCGCACCAGCCGGCTGCTGAACGCCACGCCGTCCTGCTCGAACACGGCCGTCACGGACCAATATTCCTGCGCCCGGAACGCCTCGATCTCGCGCTCGCGGTCCACCACCAGCCTGAGCGCGACCGATTGCACCCGCCCGGCCGATTTCGCCCCCGGCAGCTTCCGCCACAGCACGGGCGACAGCGTGAACCCCACCAGATAATCCAGCGCCCGCCGCGCCCGATAGGCGTCGATCAGATCCTCGTCCAGGTCACGAGGCCGCGCCATCGCCTCGGTCACCGCCTGCTTGGTGATGGCGTTGAACGTCACGCGCTGCACATCCTTGGGCAACGCCTTCCGCTTGCGCAGCACCTCCTGCACATGCCAGCTGATCGCCTCGCCCTCGCGATCCGGATCGGTCGCGAGGATCAGCGTCGATGCGTCCTTCGCCTCGTCGGTGATCGCCTTCAGCTGGCGCGCCTTGTCGGCATAATTTTCCCACTGCATCGCGAATCCGTCGTCCGGATCGACCGATCCGTCCTTCGGCGGCAGATCGCGGACATGGCCGTAGGAGGCGAGCACACGGTAGCCCGACCCGAGATATTTCTCGATGGTCTTGGCCTTTGCGGGGGATTCGACGACGACGAGTTTCATACTGGCAAGCCTTCGGTCTCACATGTACGCACGAGGGTGGCGATGCCCGGACCCCGCCGTCAAGTCGGGGCAAGATGGGGACGACCCCGCCCCGCCGCACCCCCGGCCCGCGCGTCCCTACAGACTTGGCCGACGCACGTCATCCCCGGCAAGCCGGGAAAGCTTTTAGTGAAAGGTGGCTTTCGCCCATTGTCGGACGCTTAGGTTGGCAGTCCGTAAGCCTGAAAGCCGCCATTCGTTAAGCGTGCTCGTTCCCGTTTTGCCATCTCCGAGCGGCAATTTTGGGAAAGAGCAATCGGGAACAGATTCTGGGAAACCGGATGCCCGCGACGGTTATCGGCGCGACCGGCGAGGCGACTGTCTCGCTGGAGCTTCGTGTGTAGAAGAGCCGATAACAAAAGAATGCCACTAAGCTTCGGCTCAGCGGCATAGGATGAAACGCAGCGCTGATTGGCTAATTAGGCGTAGGCGACAATGAGCTTGCGACGCCGATAGCGCACGGCCGCACCGATCAGGCCAAACCCACCCAACATCAGTGCCCATGTCGACGGCTCTGGCACAGCCGATGCCTGCATGGAAAACACTCCGGTGCCAACTAACTGAGTAGCGCCGACAGTTGTAGTTCCTCCTAGGCTCAGGACCCATTGATATGAGCGTCGCGATCTGATTCAGGCTCCGCAGGGAGACCGAAGATGAGCAACCTGTACTGGCTGACCGAGGAGCAGATGGCGCGGCTTCAACCATATTTTCCCAA
>Ga0265797_10001945_pt1 | contig 35718 bp, 30 predicted proteins | sample P2T30metagenome_FD_192433 | JGI IMG/M metagenome (GOLD analysis project Ga0265797, IMG submission 192433) | Plant litter microbial communities from East Loma Ridge, Irvine, California - P2 T30 | ecosystem: Environmental > Terrestrial > Plant litter > Unclassified | place: USA: California...
TCGAAGCCGTGTAATCATCCTGCGTAAGCTGGTGATGGAAGCGCATCAAGAAATCCATCATACTGTCCGGGCAAGCAAGCAGCTTGTTCGCGATGTCGCTCATCGCTTCCGCAGAGAAGTCGTATGCCGCGAAAGTATCGTTCACAATTTCCACAGCGCGCTCCGGGTGATTTGCCACGATATCTCTCGTCTCAGACAATGCAGCCCTATACCCTGCTGCTTCGCTCCGAGCGCCCAAGTAGCCTCCTAGCCCCATCGAAATTGATCCAGCCATGAGCTCAGCGAGGCCGCCATATATCACGACGTTCGTGTCACCTAATGTTGATAAGCCGGCTGTGAGAGCGAAGGGCACGGTTAGGCCATCTGATAGTCCGATTGTGGCGTCGGCGATCGTGCGCGGGTTGACTTTCGTTGTGGAGGTTTGCGATCTGGAGGTGATCTTTTCGTCTGTGTGGTTGCACGATGAGTCGAAGTCTTGTGATATACTGCCGCGCTCCAAGCTGCTGTGCGAGTTGTGTTGTGATAGTGGTGTGTAGTGCGATCTGAACGATCGAGGGAAGAGGAGTGACTTGAAGAATGTCAACGACATTGTGGGTGTATCTTTGAGGTGGGTAGATGATAGTGAACAGTCTTGGGTATGTATGCTATGATATGAGGTAGTGCTAGTAGTGAGAGGTATGGAACAATGGAATCAAGAAGTGCGAGAGCCTTTTCATTAGTATTTCCCGTGCGTGCATGGGTCGGTAGCACGTGGGTTGCACCAGACGATCGTTCGCCGTGGGTTCAGTTGTTGCCACCACACCATCGTCCCCGCTCCCGCAATATACACTTTTGGAGAATCAAATACATAGCCGAATAGTTTCGATGACAGAATTTCACCTAGAGTCCGGTGCCTGTGTCGAACGAAGGAAGTGGTAAGCTATGGGACTGAGTCTACATCAACGCGGGAAGGATCACTGATATGTATTTCATGTGATATTTTTGGCAGTCTGACGCGATTTCTATATGTTCGCCGAATCGATCTCGAACAGCTATCTAACAGCACTGTGAAATCTAATTCTGCGCGTCATTGTAAGCATAGCCTGCTGGAGGGTGCTGGCCGTCAGGAATCTCAATACCAGCGCCATAGTAAGAAGCAGCAGCCGCCTTCTTGCCACCCCACGTCTTCACGATTGATGGCAGAACAGTCCTGCCAGAATGACGGGACTTTTGCTCGACGTTCGGCGCCGGGTACGGGGCGGCCTCAAAATTCTCGTTGAGAGGTCCGGCATAACTGGAATTGAAGAAGATGGAAGGGTTGCTGTTGGTTGCTGCGTCCCATGAACGGATGTGGTCGCCAGTCTTCTTGCCGACAAAGTCAAAGACGTTGGCTTGGACGTCGAAGCGACCGAGAGTGTGCAAATCCCAGTTGGCCTCGACAGTGGCAATTTCGGAGTAGTGGTTGTAGTAGTTGGGATCGGCGGTGCCGACGAGCGACTTAGGCACGGCATCGCCGAGGATCAAGCTGAAGACACGGTTGCTCTTGGAGTAAGTCTCGGTTTCGTCGAATGTGATGAGAACCAGAGTGCGGCTCCAGAAGCTCGACTTCTTGTCGTTGATCAGAGGCTCAAGGAAGTCACGGCACCACTTTCCAGCGACAGTAACAGAAGTGTCATGGCCATCGCTTGTCTAAAGTCCCTCATCAGCAAACCACTCATGTTCACACATGCAGAACATCATTCTTACCATGTTAGGTGTGATGAACAGCCACTGAGGCAGCTTGCCTTCAGCCAAGTCCTTGTGGAACATGGAAGTATCCTTGTTGGTCATCGAGATGTTCTTCTGGTTGGCAAGGCGCTCTGGGGTAGTGTTGCCGTCGTAGATGATGGTTGGATGGTGCTTCCTGACATAGTCGTTTGCCTTGGTCGTCTGGTTAACGTAGCCTTTGCCCTCGAAGCCCGAGTAAGGCATATCTTCCTGGTAGGTACTCCAGGAGATGCCCTTGTCATCAAGCAAATCGACAATACTAGAGACGTTGGCAGGGATCTGCTTGAAGTCGTCGTTGTCACATCCGAATGTGTCTCCGCCAATGGATGCAATGTAGTTGGGCATGGATGGGTGTGTCACGCCGAAGTAGTTGTGAACACTGATGCCCTGAGACGCAAGCCATTGCAGATTTGGGTCGTCGAACGCGTTGTCATAATCGGTGTTCTCGAGCCAGATTGTCACGAATCTGTCAAAGACCTGAGTAAGTCGTTAGTCATCTGCGGCTCTCAGTATGGACTAGTGATTAGGTGTACCTTTCCCTTAACATGAGAAGTCGGCTGAGCAGTCTTTGCTGTAGCCTTAGCAGCAGCCACATCAGCACTCTTGGTTGCCGTGTAAATGTCGGCTTGTGCTGCAACGCCTGCAATGGCGAGAGCGCCAATAGTGAGAACGTGCATGCTGATTTAAGCGAGCACAAGTTGGTTTAGGGAACGAGTGTGCGGTGGAAACTGAATCTCTCCAGCCAGCATAAAAGACAACATATGAGATATATGTACAAATACCTTGACGGCACCCTGTACCCTAGCCACGTTCCCGCCGTGATGACCGAGACGCCACCGTGTGGACCTAAACGTATGCTTGATACTCCATAGAGAAGGCCCATCAAGCGATGCCGGACACCCGGGTCTTCGATAATTCAGTGGTCAGCATCTCGACCGTGATGATTGGTAGGATGGCCTAATAAAGCTCTCGAAAGAGCCCACGTGCAATGCAGGCCGGGGTCTGTGTCGGCACGAAGCATTTCCCTCGAATGTTAAGCAAGGCTAAGGCGGCAGCAAGCTTCTGGGCCATGTGAAGCGGCCGAAGTCTAAGGCAAGGTGGCGATAGCAAATCATGTTTCCCTGCATTGAGCGGGTGGTGTAGGGCGGACAGCGCGGGCGAGGATGGCCTGGGGGGAAACGTCCACGATGCCAAGGCAGACAGCATGATTGGACGAGACAAATGAACGGCTCTACCCGGCAATAGCACACCTGCGACCAAGGCACCATGTTCGCGTGTCGGCAAGGTGCACACTCTCAACAACGGCTGATTAGTCGGACAGAAGAGGAAGGCGAGAAACATGGCCGACGATCACTTTCCGCCGAGCTCGCCTCCATGTGGCAAGAGTGCTGTTTTCGTGAACGAACATGCGTTCCAACACGACTGCCCACGTGCTCGCCATCATCTGGAAGCCTTCTGACTTGGATCGGCACGTAAGGCAGATCTACTAGCTTTCTAATTTGTTTTGGGACCACGCGAATATTGGGATTCTGGCTCACTTCGTTCTGGCCTACGGCCACGATACCATGGATCAACTACATGAAGACGATGACAATGAGTCCTTGGAGAAGCCTTCCCTTGAAATTGAGCCATCTCCCACGACAGAGGACCAGGAACGAGGCCTGTTAGAAAGCTTTGCCAAAGATCCCGAAGATCAAGGACCTGCCCAGGTCAATTCGAGAAAACGCTGGCGACTTTTCTGGTGGTTGGCTGTTCTTGCAACAACCACTGCATGCATAGCTGCTGCTACTGCATGGTACAGCATACATCACCAGCAGCGGACCGATACCCAGAGCGGTCACAATGTTGTGCAGACCAACGACTATATTCTTGATCCCAACTGGGACCATCTTGCGCCACCAAAACGGAGAGAGTTCACCTGGTCAGTCCGTGACCATATACACAATCCAGACGGCATCTTCAGGCCCATGATGCTAGTGAACAACATGTATCCTGGACCTTGTATCGAGGCCAACGAAGGCGACACGATTGTCGTCCATGTCAACAACCAAGCTTCCAATGCGACTGCTCTTCACTGGCATGGCATCTACCAATCTGGTTCACCTCACATGGATGGAACTGTCGGCGTCACGCAATGCCCGATTGGGCCGGGAGCTTCTTTTACCTATGAGTTCACCGTGACCGGGCAGTCTGGGACATACTGGTGGCATGGCCACCAGGGCCTCCAGTCTTCGGACGGCATGCATGGCCCTTTGATCATACATTCGAAGGACGAGAGAAAACTACAGAAGCTTCCTTACGATACCGACCGTGTCATTCTCCTTTCAGATCACTATCACGATCTCTCGTCGGCTTTGTTGTGGCAGTATCTTATGCCTGATATGGAAAACGCGGAGCCAGTGCCAGAGAGTGGGCTCATCAATGGGAAGAATATCCGTAACTGCGATGAGTATCCGTCATCACATTGTGACAATACCACCTCAAACGTGGAACTTGCCAGTATGGTACTCGAACGCAACAAAAGCCACCGACTTCGCTTCATCAATGTAGGAGCATTCGCGGAATTCTCCGTCCAGCTGGACGAGCATCAGTTGCAAGTGACTGAAGTGGACGGAACCGACGTGGAACCCATGAGCTACCATCGTCTAAATATCAGCCCAGCACAGAGATACAGCGTCATCATCGACAGCAACGTTTTTTCAGCAAGCAGTTTCTGGATGAGAGCCCGCATGATCACAAATTGCTTCACTGATGCTCCTAAGACTATGCAGCCGGATGTGCTTGCTATATTCAGTTATGATGATGATGATGCGCACGGTAGTCCCAAATCAGTCGACTGGTCGGAACAGCTTGCCCAGGACTGTAAAGACATGAACACCACAGAGCTTGTACCCGTCAACAAGATCGCTGTATCGCCCGATCCCGATGCAGTCTTCTACCTGCGATCAAATTTCGAAATAGGCGCATATCGCTTGAGTCGAGGCTTCTTCAATGGCTCTTCCTGGCGAGGGAGCTCTGCAGCTCCGACCCTGCAGCGATCTATTGATGGGCTGAGTAGTGGCAATGCCAGCTTCGCAGGCCCGGTTACTTCCAAACGAGAAGCCAACGCTGACTTTGTCAACGACCAAGCATTTCACGCCGATAGCGAATTTGTCATTCAGACCACGGGCGTGCAGACCATCGATGTACTCATCTCCAACTTTGATGATGGCGCTCATCCTTATCATCTCCATGGCTACAAATTCTTCGTGCTTGCGCAGGGTCACGGGCAACCACCTCTCACAAGCGTCGGCGCAGAGATCAACCGCGAGAGTTTGTCTCCGCTATACGACACAATCGACTTCTCCAACCCACTTCGCCGAGACACTGCATCGGTCGAGGGTTACGGCTGGATTCTGCTACGCATCATAACGGACAACCCTGGTCAATGGGCGTTCCATTGTCATGTCTCGTGGCACGCCGAAGCTGGCCTTCTCATGCAATTTCTCACCAATACCGACGAGCTTGCGAAGATCCAGATGCCACAGGCTAACAGAGACCTGTGTGCTGGAGATGAAATCTGGAAAGGGATGGGACCGAACGACGATGACTATATCGATTTCGCCAAATGATGGACTACGAGCAACCTACATATTACTTCTCGTTGTTATGGATTCGGCCGTTCATGCGTCAAGCTTTGCGATGATCCACACTTTCCTTCAAACACTCAGTCGTTTTTCATTAGATCATCAAAACTACCAACCAGGTTACAAGAGCGACGACAATCTAACTAGAAAGGCCGATATCGTGCCCCAACTTCTGATTCGACAATGCAGCTTGCATGTTGTCCAGCTGCTGCTGCATCATCGCCCGCGTCATCTGAGTCTCCATTCTGCCCGAGTCATTAGTCGGGCTGAAGACAGGGCTCTGCGCACTGGATCTTGCAACGCTCGCCGGGTTCGACGAAGAGACGGGACTTCCACTGCTTCTCGGAGGTGTAGCATGCGATGCGGACAATCCAAGCAAATCGCCACTGCTGTTATACCGGATCGGCCCAGAAGACGGCATGTTGCTCATCGACTTCGAGCTCGTGTGGCTAGCGCCAGACCATGTGCGCGCAAGCTTCGGCCTCGCCCACTCGACCCAGCTTTTGCGGACGTCGATCGGGCCTTCGACTTTGCTTTTCGCAGCGATATCAATGCCCTTGTCGCCTTTCTTCCAGTCAACAGGGCAGCCCTCGCCGAACTCGTCCTTGAAGACCAGAGCGTCCAGAATTCGCTGGGCCTCGTCTACAGACCGACCGACGTCCGCGTCGTTGATCGTCATGGAGCGGATCTTGCCCTTGGGGTCGATGATGAAGAGGGCTCGCTCTGCGACTCCTTCATCCTCGATCAAGACGCCATAGTCGCGGCTCAGCTTGTGGTTGCAGTCGCTGATCAAGGGCACATGGACGCCTCCGAGGCCGCCTTCCATCTCTGAAGCGGCGTTCCAGGCCCTGAGGCAGAACTCAGAATCCGTGCTGGCGAATGCGACGGCGCAGGAGCGGCTGTAGAGGAATTCCTGCAGGCGGGCACTGAAGGCGCGAACTTCGGTGGGACAGATGAAGGACCATGCTTTGGGGAAGAAGATCAGGATGAGCCAGTGGTTGGCTTGGGTGTAGGCCGACAGTGAGATTTCTGTCCGTGGTGTCAGTAAATGGCGATACGAATCAAGAACTGAAGCTCCATGGATGTGTAGTACCTTTGATGCGACCATCAACAACGGCCTTGCATTCGAACGCAGGCGCATCCTGGCCCACAGTGATTTTCTTGTAGCTTGACATTGCGGTACTTAGAATTGAAGAGTGATTAGTGATACGTGCGTCGCATTACAAGAATGAATCGTAGAAGAACACAGGCACAAATGAGGATTCCGAAACATAAAGCAGATATGACTTTCACACATCCAACCACACAAAATCTAGATTTCTACGTCCCTACGTGGCGTGTTTCCGCACGCAGCGAGTAGCTGGGTAGTCTAACAGTGATCTGAACATCGGCAGTTACCGTCAAGCCGGTTTTGGTATTGAGCTGTGAAGTCGAGAACAATGCCCTTTGTTCACGCGGCCCTGGAATGTGGCACAATCGACGGAATGCTCCCCGTATCTAGACCTTGGGATCGGACTTTGAGGCATTGTTCGCTGAGAATATGTATTGAATGTTGGCAGAAATAGCCGACGCGACTTTAGTGGTGTATGTTTGGGGGTATTGATACACGGATCTATTTTTGGACATCGAATCTGTCCTTCTTGTTCAGCGTTTCCGAAAGCTCGTGAATTCACGAGAACGCGTGCACGCGCTCGCCGGGTGTGTTATGGTACAAATGACGGTTGAAGACACACCGATACCAATCTTCGCTCTATCATCTACTCAAAGCCTTCTCCTTGATAAGCCACGCGCTCGCAGCCGCCCCAGCGACGAGGCCAATTTGCAAGCCAAACGCCGCGGAAGTGCTGCCAGCGAAGCAGTCGGCGACAACTTGCCTCACGGCAGGCTTCAATTCCCTCAAGTATGCGAGACTCTGTCTCACACGCTCAGCAATCTCCAAAGCTTCTGCCTCTGGTAGGCCAAGGGTGGGCAGTTTTTCGGTGAGGTTCTTGCGCAGGGCGGAGTTTGCAACAGTGGCGCTCATGGCTACGCCGAAGACACTACCTAAGCTGCGGAAGAGATAACTGCAAGCAGTAGCGATAGCCTGGTCGTCTTTCGAAGCGTTGGCGATGAGACCGATGAGAGTTGAAGTGACGCCGATGCCGTTGCCGAAGCCGCAGACGCACATGCCGATGATGATACCGATTGTGCTATCGAACACAACTCCTGAGCAGAGGAAGATGGCGGTCAAGCCAAGAGTAAGGCCACTGTAGGCGATGACTGTGAGCCAGAAATAACGGCCAGTCTTCTGCATGTAGATGCCACCGAAGAGGCTGCCAGATACACCGCATAAAATCGATGGGATTAGGCGTAGGCCAGCTCCTGTAGCTGTGACATTGTCTACAGCTTGGAAGTAGAGCGGTAGATAGAATAGAGCGGCGAGCCAGCCGGAGAAAGAGAAGAAGTTGCACAAATAACATGCGAAGAGCGAGCGGTGGAAGATGATGTGGCCTGGTGCGAAGGGCTCCCGTGCTACCTTCATCTCAACCAAAACAAAGATGATGAATAATGGCAGGGAGATGCTCAGAGGGATGAAAGCTGTCTTGTCGGTCCAGCTGACATTACTACCTCGGTCGAGGCCAAGTAGCAACGTGAACACTGCACCAATGAGGATCGCAGCACCAAGAAAGTCGATACGTTTGAGCTGAATCTTCCAGTGGCTACTTTCAACCTTAGGAAGCTTCAACACAAGGCTGACAGCAACAAAAGCAGCAAGACAGAGAGGCGCTTGGAGAAGGAAAGCCCACCTCCAACCAATGGAATCCGCGAGGATACCTCCCAAGGGCGCACCTGTAGATGCACCAGTGGCGTAGATTATGTTGACATAACCTTGCCACTTGCCTCTCTCACGCAAAGGCACAGTATCAGAAAGCAAGATGGAAACCACCGTAGTCATGCCGCCGCCTCCAATGCCACTGAAAGCTCGAGCCGCGATGAGTTGGTTCATATTCTGCGCCAGGCCACAGAAAAGAGTGCCAAGGCCAAAGACCATATATCCAAAGAGTAGGCATGGCTTGCGGCCAAAAATGTCCGAGAGCTTGCCGTACAATGGCTGGAAAGAGGTGAGAGTCAAGAAGTAGGCTGTGGCAATCCAAGATACCAGACTCAAGGAATCCAACTCGGAACCGATCTTGCCTGAGGAAGATACAATGATGGTCTGATCCGCAGCTGAGAGGAACACGCCGATTGCAATGGCTGGGAAGATGTACTTCATGCGCGCCTTGACTTCAGGGAGACCTTCATTGCGGCCCTCGATGCTATCCTGCCGTTCGAGAGGCTCTCCATCGGCGTCCAAGTCTGGGTTGTCGGCAGAACCATTGGACGTAGAGAAGGTCCCGTTGCCAGCCTTTTGTGATCCATTGGCGCTACCATCCGCATTCGGTAGATCTGTGTTGACTCCAGATTCGTCTCGAGATAGCAACGGGCTTCGCTCGGTGGCGTGCCCATTGGGCTGTGGTTCACTGTTGGGAGGCATATTCAAAACACGGTCAATCTCACCCAGCGCTCACAATTTTGCAACAATGAAGTGTAAAGTAGCAAGCCATCTTCGCAGCCGAAATGTCCGGTTGCTAGGAGATTTTTAGTAATCCCAAAAGGTGGGCCTCTATAGATAACGCGCTTGGTCGATCACGCCACCACCTGCCTCATCGGCTCAGCATGTGCCGACGTCGCCGAGACCCTGGCTCTGTTCACGAGTTGCCGATCATCGTCCACCATGTTCCACTAGCACTTCGCATTCCATATCCCGACATCAACAAAGACATGTAGCATGTCTACAGCCTCACAAGAGCCAACACGCGATACTGCCGACAGTGGACATGTAGCTTCTTCTACTCAGAATGTCATTGTCCCGGTGACACACCGCAGCCAGGGCATCCATGCCACTGAAGAGGCAGGCGAGCTAAGTGGTGGTGGTGAGCATAGCAAACAATTCCAACAAGCTACTCAATATCACATGCTAACAAACCAATAGCAGCCAGCAGTCAACGCACAACCAGACAATCGGACCTAGCACCCAGCCTCGCCGCATGGGACACCCGAACCCACGAGCTCACCACCGAAGACGACACCCTAGCACCACCGCCAGACTTCAAGCCTTTCTTCGCCCTCGTCGAAGATCCCGTGACCGGCGAGTACCATCACCCCGAAGTACACTACGTCTTCTCCGACGATGAAGACCAAGGCATCCTCACATCAGCTGCGCTACGAGCAATAGACAAGGAAGATAACACTCTGCAAGACGCCGAGGGCGTGGAAGAGAGAGTTGCTGTCATTGACATGGACTACGATGGGCGGACTGTGCTTGGGATCTCGAGTTTGAGTCCGGATTGGCAGGCTTTGCGGACGGAGGTCTGGCAAGCTCCTGGGCGGTCTGACAACAAACAGGGTGGAGCGGATAGGGGATTGATGCTCAGGGTATCGGGCAAAGAGGCAACTGTATCAAAGAGATCTGCTGGCAAACAGAACAGCGGTGATGTTGATTCTTTGGTGGAAAGCTTTGGACACGGACTGGAAAGCCTTGACGAGGCGTTGGGAGAGGATGATGCGAGAGGACGAGAGGAAGGGTCTCATGTGGTACACAGCCAGAGGCCTGTCAGCGAGGAGAATTGAATGTGTTATGAGTACAAAAGGATGTTATGACGAGTTATACATGATCTCATACATGTATTCAATAGATATCGACCCGAACCACATCAGCGTTTGCCTCCACGAGCACTCCAAGGTTTCATTTTGCCCAGCCCCAAAGTCCTACGCTGAGGCGGTATACTGCTCATCGAAGTCGAGTGGAACGTCGATGCTGGTTTGAAGGAGGATGTGTAAGAGGTCGAGGCCTTGGGAGGCTCAACATTCGCAGGCTCGGGATCGTCTTCTTCCTCAGGCTGAGGTGGTGGACTCGACAGAAAGACGTAGCCGTTATCCGTTCTGACTGTCGGGTCCGAGGTCGAGTGCGCGAGTGGTCTCCGTTGGGAAGGCGCTGCACGCACCCTGTGTTGCAATGTCGAAAGAGGCTTCGATGAGATAGCATGGGAATCGCGAGGCTTGTTGATATTGGAAACATCGCGCAGCGGTGCTGATGACGTTTTGAAGATCGGTGCCGGTGGTAAATTTTGCGTGGCCTGGCTTACTGGGACAGGCGCATCACCCGTTCTGGGCTTCTTCCCGAAGAAGCTTGAGATGGTACCCTGGCCCTCGATCTGTCTTTTCCCACCCTTGGGTGCCTTGTCTTGGACGATCTTGCTTTGCTCCGCAGCGCGTTTGTCCAATGCGCGCAGACGGCTCTCCTCCTCTCGCTGTTGCGCAATCTCGCCGAACTTTGACTTGACACTGACGAAGCCGGTTGAGAATTGGGCCGCGCCTTCTGCCTGCATCGTGACAGAGCCCTTGACCCACGATGCAGATTTGGTATTACCATACACTGCTGCAGAGTCATCCGCTTGTCCGTTGGTGCGCTTTGCCCATTCTTCGGTAGGTACTTCACCAGTCAGTGGCCAGTAATCGTCCTCATCTCGCTCAAGGGACTTTTTGCCCTTAGCAATCGCACCGGCTGTGGGTTGGTCGCGTCCCAGGGTGATAGCCAGAGCCCGGACGTCCCTGTCTGAGATGCTCGGACCATGCTCCTCAAAGTAGTTGCTCATCCCTGGCTCTGACAGGAATGGTGACAGCTCAGGCCCTTCGTTTTGAGCATTGCCTCTGACCGGGAACGACATGTTCAATACCACTTGCGCCCTGGTCATGCCGACGTACAGCAAGCGCCGCTCTTCGTCGTTGTCCTCAGCGCGCGAATGCGGGATTGATCCTTTGTAGCATGCTGGTATGAAAACGACAGGCCATTCGAGACCCTTTGCAGCATGCAGGGTTGAGATGGTCGCTTGAGGCGCTTGCTCGCCATCTTCTTCCTTCTGATCAGTCGCTGCCGAGAGGGCGACATTAGCCAGAAAAGCTGTCAGCGGCGATTCCTCCTTCAATTCAGTGCCTTCGAGAGGTGGCAGCGATTCGTCCTCTAGTCGCTCCACGGGCTGATTTGCTGCATCTGTTGCTTGAGCAATCAACTCTTCGACGTTAGCCCAACGCCCCTCGTGGTCCTCGGGGTAATTTTTCTTTAGATAATTCTGGAAGTCGATCTTGTTGAGGATGAAGTTGATGAGATCTACCAGTGCTGTCGGCTCCTTCTCAATCTTCTTCCTGCCACTTGCGATCACATCGTAGAACTGTTCGATGCCCTTCATAGCCGGAGCTGACAGCTTGGTAGTGTACCTGCACTGACCTTGGGCAATCTTGCGCGTCAAGTCCCACAAAGTTTGACCATTGCTCTGGGCTTCGTTTCGTAGATTCACGACCGTCTTCTCGCCAATGCGACGAGAAGGCTCGTTGATGATCCGTTCAACAGCCTCGCTATGTGCTGGCGAGTCTATTACACGCAAGTAGTCGATGAGTAACTTGATCTCCACACGATCGAAGAACTTCTTGCCGCCAATCATGCGATAAGCCACGCCAGTCTTGCCAAAAGCAGCTTCGATGTTCCGAGAAAGCGATGCTGTGCGAAGCAAGATAGCAAAGTCATTAAGGTTCAGCATGTTGCCGCTCAGTGCGATGAGACGCTTGATCTCGGTGATGATCCAGTCAGCTTCTGCCTTAGCGTCGGGCAACTTTCGCAGGATTGGGCGCTGTCCAGGAGAGTGTGTTGCCTGCAATTGCTTTGGTGGGCGGTTTTCGTCCTGCTCAATCACTTTCTGCGCAGCGCGCAAGATAGAACCCGAGGATCTGTAGTTTTCCTCCAGATTCACAGTAAGTGTATCTCGCCATTGTGTTTTCATCCGCCCTAAATTTTTGCTGTCCGCAGCGCGCCAGCCATAGATGCTCTGGTCAGGATCGCCAACAATCGTGATGAAGCTTCGGCTTTGGGCCAATAAACTCATCAACTCGTACTGAACTCCGTTCGTGTCCTGAAACTCGTCTACCAGCACGGCTTCGATGTTGGCGACACACTCCGGATGCGTGCGAAGAAGCTTGACGCAACGCAGTAGAATGTCATCGAAGTCGAGGAGATTGCATTTGTCAAGCTGTTCTTGGTACAGGTTGAAGATCTCTGCGAACTCCTGCTTCTCTGCCACCAGATTCTGGGTTGCTCCACTGTTACCAGTTCGCCTCTGTGCAGCCTGATGTAATGAAAGCGAGTATTGTTCATTGTCGATGCCGTTCGCTTTGCTGCGGGAGATTCGATCGCGTGCTGCTTTGGGCTCCAGACTGAACTTGTTCTGTTTGATGATGCGGCCAATGATTCGCATAGAGTCGTTCGTATCTGCAACTCCAAAGTTGTCGGCGATTCCTACCAATTTTCCATATCGACGGAGGTAGATTAGAGAAATCTTGTGGAATGTGCCAACTCTGAGCTTTTTTTCGAATTGCTCGCCGACGAAAGCGCGTATACGCTCTTGCATCTCACGTGCCGCTTTCACGGTGAATGTGCAGACTATGATGTTCCATGGTTTGAACTGTCGCTCGCGCACGAGATACGCGACGCGTGATGTGAGAGTCTTTGTCTTGCCAGAGCCGGGTGGCGCGAGGACTTGGAGCACTTCAGCCTCAGAAGTCACAGCAGTGCGCTGTGCGCTGTTGAGTCCTTGTAAGATGTCGCTCATGGTTCAACATTGCATGAGGGTGTCACGGTTGAGATGGTGGTATCACAAAGGCAAAGAAGATGGGAACACGCTTACACCGCGTAGACACGTGACTCTCGGGCAAAGTTCGGTAAATGGGATTGAATTGCCTCTCCCTTGCTCGTTTGGTTCCCTACATACATGTACTCATGGCAAGATCCCTACGTGAACTCGGGAGTGTCATGCTTCTGACTGACTTATGCACTCCTCACAACCTTCTTGCGCTTATATGTCCCCTTAGCGACTTCTGTCAGTCAGCTTCTGATGTTCTTCGCTCTTCGCCTTTGGCTTGGTGAGCACATCTACGGAATCATCGGAAATCACAACTTCCCTGCGGGCTATCGCATCAGCTCGAAACGTGTCGTCAAATGGCCTTGCGAAGAGCCAGAACTCGATGGTCATCGTCTGGCTTTGGAAAAGACACACCTGCCTGTCCCCCAAATCTATAGCGCACGAACATGGCGGGGCCATCATGCAATCACAATGGAGTACATTCCACACTGTAAGACGCTTCAAGAATGCTGGCGCACACTTTCGAGCGAGGAAAGGCAAAAGATTGTGCTCCAAGTGAGCGAATACATTCAACAGCTGCGTTCGATAAGTCCGCCACCGGGCTTGAGCAGCAGAGTCTCGGATACAAGAGGTGGACCTTGTCGGGATATTCGAGTAAGCTGTTCAAAGCGATTCGGTCCATTCGACGACGTTGCTGGGTTCCACCGCTGTGAGTCTTTGTGTCTCCCGTTATCCCAATATCATTGCATGTAGGCCACGCGCTAGACCTTGTGGAACAGCAGCTGTGTGCCTTTTGTGTCTTTCGCCATTCAGTGACCTTGATTCTCCAGAGTCTCCCATGCTTTCCCTGACCCAGAACGCCCGAAATCATTCCCAAAACCAAAGAAGAAGGAAAGAACAGCGGTAGAGAGGTGCCAACATTCTCCTTGAACCTCGTCGGGGAAAACTCTCGCTGTGAACGACGATTGCGCGCAGGAAACCTCCCGTCGAGCAGACCAGTGCCTCTTTTTGTGCCAAAATGATTGGCCGCTTCAAGAACCTTTGCATGTCACAAAGCACTCGTGGCGCGCCTGGGCCGTACCGAAGTACTACCTCGCAGGTGAGCTGAACAAGCACAATTCCCATACTCCGGCCACAAAAAGGGCTTCTCTGTCGACTCTTCAAGCGCTTTCTGCTCAAGGTGTTTCGAGCGCGTTCGCCGAATGAACTTGGTCTCGTTCTCGTTCCGCATCACGCTTATTTCATCAAATCGACTGTTTTGAACAGCAGCATATGACACTGGCCATATTTGGCATTGTCTTTGATGTTGTTTGCATTGATCGTGGAGATGTCTTCGTCGTCGATGTGGTACCACGTGGTGTTTCCGTGAGCATCTGTGGTCCAGTCGCGGCTCCTTTTGCGGAAGGTGGTGTAGTGCCCAGCATGCACTGTAGGTCCTCTGTGTCTGATGATGGCATTCAGCACATACGACTTGCCGCAGAGCTCGATCGGTTTGAACGGCAGCTCTATGGCTGTCTGTATCTTTTTGCCGGTCACGTGGTCAGCCACACGATTGACGTGCAGCACAAAGTTGTCGGCCATTTCCGTGAATTCGGTCACGCGTTTGAGCTTTCCGCCGCATTTTGGGCACGGCATGTCCACTGGGTCCAGTGGGCTCACATTCGACTCCTCCAGAAGATCCTCCAATGTTGCCTTTTTCTCAGGAGCGGTTATCGTGTATGCGCTGTTGCTCTCCTCCAGTACGGTGCCTTTGTGGTTGCAGGACTCGTTACTGCACAATGATGCCGTCTCGGTCTTGAAGTCAAAGAGGCTGTCGATGATTGCGGGCTTATCTGCGGACTCCTCGTCTGTTGGATCTTCCCCAGAGTGGTGCTTGATGCCATTAAGTAATGCATCAAAGTACTCATAGCAGTCCTGCTGGTCACGGCCATCAAGGTGCTTTCGGGATGCATCCTCGTCTCCGTATGCGAGGATCTGTTGAAAGAGATAGCCAGTCACCTTCTCAGACTGCGCCTTGCTCTTGTATTGCCGCATGCGATGTAGCAATGCGCGGAGATGCATTCTTGGACTGAGAGCGCGCAGCTCTTTCAGCTTGTCGGAATTGCGCAGCTTTTTGATGCGGTCGTGGATGGATGTTCGCAGCTTGCTCATCTTCGTCTCGGGTTTCTTCGCCCCCTTCTTCGCAGCACGTGTCTTTGAGGATGCACCGAAGCTATCGCGTCTGGTGAGTGTTGGCTGGACGAATGGAGCGACGCTCTCGACTGGTCCCAGCACTGTGTCCAGATCATGGCCATCGAGTGCCGCATCGACGAATTGGATGACCGAGTTGGAGAAGCATTGGTTGCTGTTGTTCAGCAGACCGCTGATATGTCTCAACGGTCGTTCGTCCGCCTTCAGCCTCGTCTGTACTTTGGCAGCTTTCTTGCTGGCCTCGTCGCTGCTCTCTTCACTTGCACTTGCCGCAGACTCCGATGGTGTGGCGTCTGGTGTGGCGTCGGACGTGCTGTTCGAATCATCGGCGACCTTCTCGGAGCTTTCTGCGGACTCAGTGGTCTCGTCAGAGCTGCTGTCGGTGCCGTTGACAGTCTTACGCGAGCTACTCGTGGGCTCGCTGCTGTCGACAGTCTTACGCGGGCTACTCGCGGGCCCGCTGCTGTCATTTTCGCTGCCGGTGTCGTCGTCAGTCTTACGCGAGCTACTCGTGGGCTCGCTGCTGTCGGCGTCCTTGCTGCCGCTGCCATCGGTATGTCTGATGGGCTTCTGCGAGCTGCTCGTGGACTCGCCTTCGTCGTTGCTCTCTCCGGTCTCGGCCGCAGGCTCTCTCGTGGGAGTCGCTGGGCTCTCCTCTGCAGCGTTCGTGCTGCTCTCGTCGTCTGCGACCACCTTGCTCCGACGGGTCGAGCCTCCGCGACAAGTCGGCAACAACCACCGGCCATCACTGGCGCGGGCCCTCTTCGAGGGGAGTGGGTTTGACGCCTCACCCTGCTGCTGCGCGAACTTGCGCTTTGCTGACCGAGTCGCCGGGCCGTGGCGGTGGTCGTCGTTCTCCGGCAAGTCGCTCGGAGACTGTGGTGGTGCCGGCGGCCATGTGCTCACCTGGCTGGTGAGGGCGGGCACGAAATCGCCGGTGCGCGGCATCTTGTTGCGGTGCTCCTACGACTGTCAGATTTGTGTTCAATCAAGCGTGCAAGATATGACCTTTGACTTACCGGCTCATCGTCGAAGTCGGCGGGTGCGCTGCGCTTTGCTGATCTGGTAGACATGGTGGATGCTTGAGGTAATGTCAGTTGTGGTGAGGAGAAGTGGTATCGTGGTTGGAGAGAGACTTACCAAAGGTCGCGAGAGTCTTGTAGACGAGGAAGTGGGCTGGTGCCTGCGCTGACGTTTTCTTGAAGTGACTGGGCCCCTCCGAGAAACTCGCAATTGGACCGTGCGACAATAGCAGTGAAGTGCAGAATCGCCTTCATGAAGCACCAGCCAATGGCGTTGCGAGCTCTTGTGGCGCAGTCACTATCTATTGAGGTATGAGACAATAGGAAGAGTGGAGTCTCGCTTTTGCTTGACCGCAAAGATTTCCCTCTCACGATTATGCACGGCATATACCATCCGCGACATTCAACATATGGCTTCAGGTGTGTCTCACTGGTAGCGCTGTCTGCCAGTAACTGCACGCCAGCAGGTAGCTCGCCGTAGGAACTCGCGAACCAGTGAGAATGAACAGGCATCTCACTGGCATCAGGGTATCTGCCATAGTCCTAGATAGCTATTGAATACTATGTCTCCTCAGAGTGACAGACTACTGGACTGGACCCATATCGAACGTGATGTCTTTCAATCCACCGCGAGGCTTGAAGCTGCTGGACTTCCACTCGCGAGGTCACACCATACCTGCTCCATCGTGTTTGCCAGAAAAGTATGATTCTACACACAATGTAACGATCGTCTCTGTGAACCTGGCAGGCAAAGCCACCTCACATAATGTGTCGTCTGCGTTCAACGGGATGCTACTGGATCGCACGATGCTTTTGAACCTGCGACAAACGGTATAGTTAGGCAACCATACAATACAAAAGGATCTTCCATGGCATCGTTCTGTTCCAATCAATCCGGAGTGTCGGTTTTGCACCCGTACATATACAAATGTACACATAAATGGAGATAGATAACCCCAAACCCTAACTTTGGACCCTTAATCATGGTGTCGTTACATGTATCCGTTCATCCTACATGTATCTACATGTATATAGCCTAAATTATTCAGGCACGTTTGACTTAATTTGTTTCAACACGTATCATGTAACATCAAGATATGGTTCGCTGAACGTGCCTCGGTGCAAAGAGTCTTTGGAGATTCTGGAGTGCAAGTACATACCTTAATTGCGTACATGTCTAGCCTGTATCTTTTGATATGCAAGCAAGGCACCTACGTGCAGCTGTTGATCTACCATTCCACATGTATAAGTTTTCTACGCATGATCCTCGACGCAACTTACCAGAAATATGACTTCAGGTACGACATTCATGACGCGGCGCATACATGAAGTCAAACCGCCCCTGCAGATCGTGGTTGCTGTGGAGAAGACGCGGAGGCGAACTCAAGGCGAGAGCAATCAACACAGGCTCACCGTAGCGAAGAAGCCCGTTTCGGACGGCCGCTCCTCATCACTTGCACACTCACATCTGAAACCTTTCCGATACTAAGAATATCATTTGCATTTGTTGGACCTTCGTACCACTGGGACTGTAATGCAAGCGACAAACCACTCCTGCAACAACGCTCGCTCGAGGCTGCCGACCTGAACAACGCACATCGATGGAGGAAAAAGACGAATACCCAACCACGCAATACACGCCATTGACCCGCCAACAGCGTATCAGAGAGTCGAAAGTCGGAGGCTTCTACCGGAGACATAAATTCCTTGTCATCGCAGTCATCATGCTGCTTCTGCTCCTGCCCTTACTGGGCCTGCTCGCACTGAGGAATCGCCACTCAGCTCGTGCAGATTGGGTGAGCCCAACTGTGTACCCGTCCCGTGAGTCAATTGTACATCATTCAGCTATGGATCGAACAATACTGATTCAGTGCAGCCATCGGCTATGGAGCGGGCAACTGGTCAGGTGCCTACAACAAAGCTCACGACATGGTGTCAAAGATGACATTAGAGGAAATGAACAACATCACAATCGGCTACGTCAATGGCGATAACGGATGTGTTGGAAAGTCTGGATCGGTGCCTCGACTGGACTTCCCTGGCTTCTGCTTGCATGACGCTGGCAATGGAGTTCGCGCTACAGATGGCGTTAACGCTTACGCATCTGGTGTCTCGATTGGAGCTTCCTGGAACACGACGCTAGCATACCAGAGAGGACAGTATATGGGCCGGGAGTTCCAGAAGAAAGGAGTGCAGGTGGCTCTCGGGCCTGTTGTGGGACCCATTGGCCGAATCGCGACTGGTGGTATGTAAAACTATTTCATTCAGATTGTGGCAGCACCCACTGACAACGCATTGTTTTTAGGTCGCAACTGGGAAGGGTTTACTGCTGACCCTTACGTCGACGGTATTCTGGGAGCCCAGTCTATCCGAGGGCTCCAGGAAAGCGTCATCGCCAGTGTCAAGCATTTCGTCGCTAACGTGAGTTCATACGGCATATGACGCTTTACTGCTCTGACGCATACTGACACGACGGTCCGCAGGAACAAGAAACAAATCGTAACCCTATCGCTGAAAGTGAAACGCAAAGCAGCTCTTCCAACGTGGACGACCAAACAATGCACGAACTATACCTGTGGCCCTTCCAGGATGCTGTCCACGCTGGAGTAGGCTCAGTCATGTGCAGCTACAATCGCATCAACGGCACATACGGCTGCGAGAACAGCAAAGCAATCAACGGCCTTCTTAAAGGTGAATTAAACTTCAACGGATTTGTTGTGTCCGATTGGGTCGCGCAACATAGCGATCAAGCGTCTGCCAATGCTGGACTCGACATGGCCATGCCTGACTCGAAGTACTGGGGAGACAATCGCCTTGCAAATATGGTTGACGACGGACTCAACCGCACACGCCTCGAAGATATGGCTACCAGGATCGTCGCAACATGGTATCAATTCGGCCAGGACAAACCCGACCTTCCTAAGCTTGGGGTGGGTATGCCGGTAGATGTCACTAAACCGCATGACTTCGTTGACGCCAGAGACCCCACTGCCAAAGCTAGTCTTCTTCAGCAAGCCGTTGAAGGCCACGTGCTGGTGAAGAATATCCGAGGCGCTCTGCCATTGCGGTCTCCACAAGTTCTGTCTCTCTTTGGCTACGACGCGATTCAAGCATTTGCGGCGAATCCGGCACCTGAAGCCAATGTCCCTGGTGCTCCTGACTTCTGGACTCAGAGCTGGCTAGGCGTCAACCTCACTGGCGAACAAGCTCATGAGGTCGGCTCCAACGCACCGGTTGAAAGCCCGCCTGGTACCTACAAGGGCGTGCTTCTCGTGGGTGGCGGCTCAGGCTCCAACGTACCCGCTTACATCAGCACTCCTTACGATGCCATATCTCAGCGTGCTTATGATGATGGAACTGAAATTTGGAGTGATTTCGCGTCACTGGATCCGAGTGTAGTGGCCAGTTCGAGTGCCTGTCTGGTCTTCATCAATGCCTTCTCCACCGAGATCTTCGATCGACCGAATCTCGCAGATGAAGCAAGCGATGAGCTTGTCAAGAACGTGGCTTCGAAGTGCAACAACACGATCGTGGTTGTTCATAACGTCGGCATCAGACTTGTCGATGCCTTTGCCGATAACGACAACGTCACGGCAATCATATATGCGCACCTACCCGGTCAAGATGCAGGGCGTGCCGTCGCTCGGATTCTCTACGGCGATGTCAGTCCTAGTGGCCGTTTACCTTACACCGTCGCGAAGGATGCTTCCAATTATGGTAGCCTACTCAACCCTTGTCAGGCTGATGGCAGCCGCTCACCGCAGTGCGATTTTACGGAAGGCGTCAATATCGACTACCGCCACTTCTTAGCCAAAAACATCACACCGCGGTATGAGTTTGGCTTTGGTCTGACATACGCGTCTTTCGAGTATTCGGATCTGGAGGTAGCTGTCAATGCGACTGCCACGGATGGAAGTCTCACTGGCGATGCTCCAGTCTACACCAACGGAACGACTCAAAACAGCGATAATGACTCGGTAATTGTCGGCGGCCTCGCGAGCCTATTTGAAGGCGTAGGTTCAATAACCGCAACAATCGCCAACACTGGTTCAATAGCCGCAGCCGAGGTCGCCCAGCTCTACCTGCTCATCCCGAACGACAACGTCTCAGCATCAGATCCAGACATCGTGAATACGCGTGCGCTGCGCGGCTTCCAGAAAGTCAGCATCTTGCCGAACGAGACAGCAAAAGTAACGTTCGAGTTGCGGAGGAAAGACATCAGCCGGTGGGATACTCGCAAGCAAGCGTGGGTGGTCCCGAGTGGGGAATACGCGGTATTCGTGGGGAAATCGGTTCTGGACACGCCACTGCGGAGTACATTCACCCTGTGAGTTTTTGGAGGTCGAGATGTGGTATTTCTGGGCGTTCCGGTGGACACGAGAACGCTGGAAGTCTGTTCAAGGGATATCACAGCACCTGATAGCATACATGTAGACATCCCATCAGGCGGACGCAATAATGCATATGCTTGCGCGTGATGATGGAAAAATGAGTAACGCGATCTCGTCGGCCATCCGACCGAAAATGCAGGTAGCTGTCGCTGCAATAACATCGATCACATGCAATAGCAATTTTCCTCCATCCAAACACTCACCGACAAGCACAATCTCGATGGTGGTCGACTTGCGCGTGGCGGTGGCGGTTCAGTGGAAGTTGCTCCTGACGCCCCCCAGAAAGCTTAGAGGCTACGTCTGCTGCCTCCGTCTAGTGCGAAAAGTAGAACGCTCACAGCCCAGCCGCGGGGGAACTTGCGTTCTACTTTTCGCTCTAGACGGAGATGGAAGCGGTTGTCCAGCCTCCTTGAAGCGGTAGAGTCTCCGAAACTCACGAGCGTGAGTCGTGACACGCATATACTCCTGCGAGTGCTGTAAAATCGAAAGTAAAAGCAAACGTGGGCGTGTGCAGTATGTAACTTGTATCATCTTCGATCTGTAACAGAAGGAGTAATTTCCATGACGGCGCGCCTCTCGTCTCGTCATCGTCGGAAGCTGAAGGAAGCGGTTTCTTGCGAAAAAATGATGGCCAAGAGAAAGCCTGTTATATTGTCGGAGGATGTAGCGAAGTTTCCTTGCGATTGTGGAGGTTTGCCATGCGATGATGGATGCTGTGGTGACGTTTCTTTGCGGGTTTGTACTTTATGGTTTTGCGGAGAAGTGACATCCGAAGGATACAGCTACAAGGGCACAAACCAGGCAAGTATCTTGACTTGGCAGAGTTTTCTTCCGACTCATGGCTTCTTCCCTAGAACTCTCTTTCTGACACAATCACAACGTTCGCAATCGGCGGACCGGGCGACGGTCGACGGTTTCGTGATGATGGTTGTTGGTAGTGACCGATGAAGGCGCCTCATAGTCTCGATTTGCTCGATTGTGTTTTGATCTTCAACACCCTTGAAGATGTTGTATCACTGGCAATATATCGAGCGGCGGACGATGTCCGACGACAGGCTTTCGTGGCTATCGCCCAGTCTTGGTGAGGGATCGTGCTAGCGGGCAGACTCGGTCAGGAAGTCTTGGGGGCGGTATGCAGTCGCCTGTACATCTGCGAGTACTTAGCTCGTCTCGAGGCGGTTTCGCCAGACGTCCGAGAATGCTGTTTGTTTTCTTCGCAAACAGCTCCGCAACGCCTTGACCGTTTCCTCAGAACCCTTTCATCTGACACCAACCACCCCCACAGGGTCTTCGATGAACGTGGAGGTCGGATCGCCCTACGGACGCCATTACTCACGAAGCATTTCCATGTGTCATTACTCACGAAAACTTCCGGCTACTGAAAAATTATGGCAATCCATATTGCCGCCAACAACCGTCGCTTGTCGAAACAACGTTTACATGTGAAAACCACAGGGCTGATATTGATATGGCACATACTGTAGAGTAATCTGCTTTGTTGGGCTCGGCTATTGGACACGGAAATTGCTCGGTTAATGTCTGCCTCCACAATCACGGGACTGTGCACCAAGTCGTTGAGCGGATGCATCGCGGGCAGAGACAACCACATGGACATATGCTCATATCTGGGAAATACTCCATCTTGGTTCGAGTGAAACCAGCGTTGCTGTTGAAACATATCAGAGCACTCGTGAAGAAATCGGTGAAATTCGTAACTTGGTCGGTAATGCACAGTTGACCTGCAGGTTGAAAGCTCCGACAGCCCACACGCGAGGTAGGAGAAAGTTTGGAATGATCTTCTTCCAAGTTGCTTCTCGAAGTAACTCTAGCCCGACAACGAACCCTACCAAGCGTTCTCCGCCAAACTCAAAATATTGCTCCCTGATTGTTCCGAACCGGAAACCTTAAGGACGGCTCGCAAGTCGCAAGTCACACCACCTGGTCTTTTGTTCGCGAATGTGCGTGGGATGCTCTGTATAGTCATCTCCACGGCTCCGCGTGGTGTTGATAATGGAAACAAGGCTGACCACCACTTTGCGGTCAGCAGTCGGGCAGACGCACCGCGCCTGCCGCTAGCAGCAGATCTTCATATCATGCAACTTGATGCAAGCCCATGACAGCGGAAGTGCGACGACAGGGCGATATTCACCGCTTGATAACAAGCTGGCGGAGGGCGAGCCGTATAGGCATGTGAAAATCAGTATTCGAGCCCGAGTTGGAAGGACTCCGAGCTGGCGCAGCTCCTGGTCCAAGATGGGTGGCGGGAAATCAAAAACCCATTTCCTCCACCGTCCACGTCCTCCGGTCGAATCACCCGTCGCGCCGTCTCTTCTTCCAGCCTCGGGCGTTTGCCGGAGACAGTCGATGACAGCCGCTCTCAGCCTGTCAGAAAGGCCAGAGATCACTCTATACTGCACGAGTAATGCACGAGTCGATAATATGTCGATCCGGGATGTGATCCCCCCAAGTCCTTGTGGCCAACACGCATAGGCTCGGTCGATGGGCAGCGTGCAGGGCTGGCGGACTGCAAGCTGACTGGTTCCTTTCTGTGCCCCGAGTAAGAAGATGAAGCGGTCGAAAGCGGATCGGGCGCGAAACACCTACGGTGTGAAACAGCGTCATCCCAGACCGCTACGAAGCTTTTTCGGCTATTGCCCCCACACACTTTCGGAAGCGAACGAACTGGCGGAGGCGGAAAAATCTCGCCTGAATGGGTTTGTAGGCTATCGGAACAGATTTCTTTAAGAAACCGGGAAAGTTTTCTGAGGGTAAGCCGTCTGTTGGTTGTAATGATATATTCATCATCGAGATCCCCCCTCGTGCTTCCCCAGACTTGTTATCCTTAGATTCAAATCGGTGGCAGAAGACTCCTTTGTTTACGCTGTCTCACACGGAGCTGTCATATCAGCTGTTCTACACCTCCTTTCACACTGCAGAGTCAGCTGAGAGCAACACACAGCTCTCCCTTACCGCCTCCAGCCGACTATTAGATGCCTATTCGCCTCCTCTCTGCATACAACGACTCTGAACTCCTCGAGCCTTAGCTTGTCTACTATCTTCAAGTCTCTTGGACTTGGACTTGGAATCAACCATCGACACATCAACACATTAAGACATAAACTCGACCATTATGTCTTTCTCATCAAGCCGCGGGTCTACACCCTCGAGCAGCCCTATCTCTATCGCCAGCCGATCATCAAGCCTATCGCTTGCCTCTTTGGGACCCAGCTTCAACTCTCAACCCACTGCCTGCCAACCCTTCAACTCATCTACATTCGCGCGCCGCATGACCAACGACCGTGTGAGCAGTTATGTCAGCGACGACGACCTTTTGGGAGCTGATGACGTCCCGAAAATGCTCCAAGCACCGCCGCCACCACGCCCAGCGGAGATGTGGCTTCGCCCATTGTTGCCTCCTGTCTCTCCTAAGACCAGCCGCTCCAAGAGCTCCAAGCAGGTCAAGCCTTGAAGGGCTTGCGATTGGAGTCGTTAATTAACGACACCTTCAAACTGTCAACTCAACAATTATCCATCCACGGTCTGGACCGAACTATTCGACACACACCAAACTGCCTCGCCTACCATAAATGGTAGCATCACGATGCAGATCCTGCCCTTCAAGCGACCGATCACAACGCGATGCATGGCAAGCATCCAATTTGATCGCTGCTCAACGACCTAACGACCAGTTCCGCGTTCCAGGTGCTCGGTCTCGGTCACAATCAGGGGCAGGAGAATCAATTCTAGACGACACTTCGTCACCGCATTCAATCAACCGTTACCGACTTGCACTTGCACTGCACTGCGGGTGAAAAGCCACGGATGCGGCATCACATCCCCGATGCACCTCGGACTGGCTTCAACGGGCGGCCGCCGGGGCTGTGGCTTCCGAGTGGCGGACTCATAGATTGCACACACTATTGTCTCTATCGACAAGTTTTGCTTTCTGCAGCATGGTGACCAAGGCCCAAGGACGACTTGGACACGACTGCTTTGCGCGTGCGACGAGTGGCCGCAGCAAAGGTCGGGCTTCACCACATGCGCTGTTGCGTTGCGATGATGCGCGATCGGATGACCGATGCACACGTACATAACAGCGTGGCACTGCGCAAGGAACGTGGAGGCACTGCTGCCCGCACTTCCAGGCTTTTTTGCGACGAGACGAGCGGCACACCGAGTTCGGAATCCCTGCTGATGCAGGCTCGTTCTTGGGCGGTTACGTGCCGGCTGTGAGTGGCCAGAATTTCGGGAGGCGTGGGGGTTGGACGTTTTTGGACTTTCTTTCGTACCTTAGTGATTATCGCGATATACCCATGTCATTTACATAGCCAGCGAGCATAATGCATTCCTGAACTTTGATACAAACATAAAGCACTCTCCTTCCTCATTCCAAGTCTTGAAAGTCCGAAAAGTCCCCATCCATCTGACAAACAGACCAACAAAGATCATTCGGTCGCACCACCGCGCATATCCGAGTATCACATGGCTGCTGCGCTTCTCGCTCGTGACGCCGTTGGCGGTGAGAGTGGACCTCCGACTCCTCCCCCCACCCTCTCGAAGACACGTGACGGTGTATGCATGCGGCCTCTTCGGCACCAGTCGCCAAGAAGGTGTCCGTTGGACAGCATGAACTTGTTCGTTCGGCGAACTGCAAGGCACGACCGGGCGAGGTGCAGCACAGCGCATGTTAATGTACATGTATGTAGGTCGACTGCCAGCCGTTGGACTTGCGCGTGCAGCTGGGTTGTGCCCTGGACCTGGTAGGTTTCGTGCTCGGTTGTCTGGACGGGGTCATGCTAGCGAAAAAGGCGCTGTGACAGCGCTGTTGAGCTTCGCTATTTGTTCACCGATATGGTATCGTGACAGCGTCGTTGAGCTTTGCTGTTAAGTTTCGAGAGGACTGGTGATAATATGACCTGGATTCTCGAGACTGTTAGTGGGCTTCCCTGCAAGTTACTATCATGATACTATATCAGACACCTCGCTCGTCAGCCAACGAGCTATCATATTCGACTCTTCATTTCTACACTGGCTGCTTGTCAGACTCCGGCATGTCAAGACGAATCCAAATATAGAAGCGAAACTTCTTGTGCAGAGACTCCTTCTAGTAACATCCGAAGTAGCAGCTCCGTCTTAGCACCATGAGCATTGAACAAAATGCACGCTAGATATATGTGTTTGCCATTCTCATAAGTAGTTGCATGGACACGTCTGCTCCGACTACATGAAGCCTTGCCTCACAATATACGAATCGACGTCAGGCTTAAATGATGTGCTGTCACCGCGATCGAAAATGGGAGGCCGTCTTCTCGACCTCGTCGTACAAGCTCGCGCCCATTCCGTCATCTACGCATGCCACGACCTGGTGGAGGCCAATAGTCGCACAGGAGACGCAGACTCCCGGTGGTCTCGTGCTGAAGAGGTCATACCTCGTAGTATCTCTAGCTCTCTGAGACATTGCACGATTTGGCTCCACGTGAAGATCAACTCAATGGCTCGTATACCCTACGGGATCATTCAGCTTCAGGCTTCCAGTACGCTTTCTCGGTTCCCCTAGCATAAGGTACCGATGGTAAATATATACATACTACTCGCCTGGCATGCGCTCTGCACATGCACACACCGGAGGCCTGAAAAGCGTCGAGCGTCTAAAATACGGAGTATTTCACATCTTCCTCCAATGACAAGGCGGTTTAGACGATACCTCCACCTTAGATCGACAGAGTGGGGATGGCGGCGGCCCGGCCATGCCTAGAGGCGGGATGAGCTCGCCGGGGTGATTGTTATTCCTCCATCGCTTGCATGCGACCATGCCCATCTCAACTTTGGTATCACGACAGCTCGAAATAATAATATGTCCGCAGCGCAGATGCAAGCAAATGCACCCCTGGAGACCGGGACTCCCAAGCTCTCGGGCGAGCGAATGCGACGCACAAGGTACTGCAGTCTGCATGGCAGCGTCCACCGCTTCACGCCTCTTTTCCCGTGACCCTATCGCCCATGGCACGCCATAGACATCGTGAGTCAAGCACTGCTATTAAAGGCCATTATAGGTCCAGGGTGCGGGCCATGCTCATTTATGATTTCTGGCAGCTCGCTGAGCCTCACGATCAAGCAAGATATCGAGACTCGTGCGTTGGCGGTCTAGATGAATGTGTGATGGTGGCTTGCCAGACGGCGCACTAGGACCTTTAGCCGCATGACAGCCCAACCAATGATCCTTCTGAAGAGCCGTGTCCGTACGACTGACCTCTCTCGCGTACAGTAGCATCGCTCCTTTCCAGCGTAGAGCCTTTGAACCCGCTATCCTGCGCGCTGCGTGGAAGCCATACTTGCGCGGATGCATGCTCTCTACGCGGCCCGTAGGCAGGGTCTCGTTAGTCTTCAAGACCTAGGACCCTCATCTGCAATGCATTGGTCTCGTCTGTTGGTTCGGCGAATAGCAGCGAGCTCGAGTCGATGCCGTTCTTCATAGGTGCCCTCTCCCAGCCTTTCACACACCTCGTCTAACCGCCTTGTCGTCGGACGGCACTGCGTTGGGTATCCCAAGCTGACTTAATAACGTGGCGATGAAGCTTGTGCTGTCACTTCAACCTTGCAGTTACGCGCCCGATTCTGATTTGGCTCCGTGAGATTACGTCGCTGTTGGTGTGTTGTATGCTGCTCTACTGCTTCCTTCTCCTGCATCCTAGCTGTGTACCTTGATACCTTCTACATCTGCGCTCGTCTGCAGCCGCTCTCCCCTGTACGATCACCCGAATTGCACTCCCACCGCGGCTGCGTGCATCACATCGCTACACAGCAGCTTGACCATTCCGCCGTCACGGTCGCAGGTCTTAAGCGCACACGAACGCCTCTTGAAGAAACCCTACGGGTTCCTGAAGTACATACGGGTGTACGTCTTTAGCGCGCATGTCAGAGTACGTTCCTCTGGAAACCCACGTTCAAGTTATACATAGTGTTTCGTGCTTCAGCACTACTATTTCCGGCTATCTGTTGTTCTTTGGACAGACCCGGGCCTCACTGACGGCCATGCTTGCGATACCGAACTTTGACTAACTACGACAATTGCGCACAGAGCTTTGCAAGATGTCTCACGGACAACTATCACAGCACAACTCAAGGTCCACAACTTCAAAACACTCATATGCTTCAAGACATACGCCCCCTCCGAACTCACTGACCCCGGAGAACGTCGACCCAATCCTCGAGCCATGCGCAGCAACCGGGGCTTATCTACTATATGCACAGCGCAACACAATTCTCGTCCTTCACCACGACACTCTGGCGATCGAACGACGGTTTGAGGGACACCATGAAGATGTGAGATGGATAGTAGTGGACAATGCGAGTGAGCGCGGCGCAGGCCGGCTTGCAGTAAGCTATGATGCTGGCAATACCTGTGTGACTTGGGACATTCTCACCGGCGGTGAGGTCGCCCGCTTCGCCGCTTATGAACCCATCAATGTGGCATCCTTCATGCGGAACGGGAATGTCGCTTTCGGTAATGCTCTCTTTATTCTTACACTAGGCTGATAAGCGCTAACATATACGACAGGAAATGCCCAAGGATCGGTTACACTTTTCGAGCCTTCTACGTCAGAGCACATCTCGACTCGTACAATATATGACCCCATCACAGCGATCGCGCCCGCGACCGATTGTAGGACATTCGCGATCGGGTGAGTGGATACCAAATCTGCCTCGATTTACCAGTACTGACGGACGTAGTTACCTCAACGGTTCAATATTAGTCGCCACACTGCAGCCTGCCTTCACAATCCTACATACTCTTACGACTTCGAGAGCTCCATCAAGAATCACGGGCTTGTCTTGGCATGGCTCTTCATCAAAACAGAAGACCGATATGCTCGCTACACAGACTGCGGAAGGCGACCTAAGAGTGTGGAGTGTCCCTAAAACAGGGCATCAAGACTCCCCGACGATCATTCGAGTACTGGGCAGGCCAGAGCTGCAACCGGCGGGACTCTGTTGGTTCGCGTGGTCAAAGAACGGTCGCATTGTACAGCATGTGGAAGGGTGAGTACAATCTGCAAGCCTAATCTTCATGTGTTGAACTGACATCTGCCTCAACAGTGAGACTCGATCTTGGGACGTGAGAACCAAGAAAGTCACCTACGATGTTATCCCAACGATCGATGGAATTATTGGAATCTCAAACTATGGCCCAACAGCAACACTGTTCACTCTGGGACGAAATTACACAGCGCAACAGTACGACATTACACCAAACTCAATGCCATTACAGGTCCAGAATGTTCAACACGTTCCCGCTAACACGCCACCGACACCACCAACTAACTTGGAAGAGCAAAAGAATTCTCGCCACGGTCCACAAGATCACCAGTCAACAGATGCGCCTCGCTTCGTGGTACTGACAGACGCAGAGAGCAGTGCAGATGAAGGCGCAGCAATGTCTCCGCTGCAGAAAATCGCTTTGGAAATGGATTCTCTTGATCAGCTCGAGTCGGAGATTCGTGACAAAGTAATGCCGCTAAGCCCTGTATCAAGTCGAGCTTCGTCTGTCAGTTCCAGATCCTCCCAAGGTGGTCGAAGACAGCAGAAATACCTCTACGATCAGCCATCATCCTCAAGAGCTTCAAGTCAGACTGGCTATGACGGCACAGAGTTTTCCTTCGGAGGTCCATCAGTCAGGCAATCTCAGGACAATATGTCAATCAGGTCTGGCTCCACACGAGCATCGAGGATGTCGAATTCAAGGCCTCGGACGTCAGCTCTTCGCAAGGAGATACTCAGAAGCCCAGAAGAATCCAAGGACACCGCTCTGATGGACTTGTTTGCTTTCACCAAAGCGCGACTCCGCGATCTGCCCTTCAAGACGCCAAATTATGGCCATGTCGCCCGTACTCCAGAACTGTTGCAGCGAGAGATGCTCAAAGTTGTTTTCGGCTGGAGCGATAATGTCACGAACCTTGTTCGAGAGGAGATGAGACGGCATCGCCCTGGATCTGCGAGTGTCATCATGCTAGCCAAGTGGCTTGGTGACATGGGTGCAGACAGCATGGCCTCAATGATTGGCTCAGAATCCATGACCTCGTCAGACTGGATGCTACTTGCACTCAGCTCTATCGGCCAAGACTCACAGAAGAAAGTCGGCGAAGCGTTCGTGCAACGTCTCCTGGAGAAAGGCGATATTCATCCAGCTGTGGCGATTCTCCTGGGCCTCGGGGAGCACAACGACGCGATTGAGGTGTATGTCTCGCAAGGCTATCACATGGAAGCTGTGATCTTGACATGTCTTACGTGCCCTGCGGATTGGGGACGCCAATCGTTCCTGCTGCGTAAATGGGGTGAAGTTGCTGTTCAAAATGGGCAGCCGGAATTGGCCGTACGCATTTTCTCGTGCGCAAGTGTCGAGATGTCAGAGCCTTGGTTCTCACCAAGAGCACAAGATGCAGTCTATGCGGCGCAACAGGCAAGACTCACAGATCCGCCGAGCGCAGGACTAGGTAACAGTCCGCCTCTATCTCCACCTTCAGTGACCGGATCGGGCAGACTCACCGCGAGGAACGCTTCGCTCAAATTGATCACTTCTTTCGGCGCCAAAGGCGCGCCCTTGACGGTCGCAGATGACCCCACGCCACTCGCAGTTGCTGCAACACCTATCGCGGAGTCTGCTATATCACCACGCGGTGGCGGATTCTCGCGTCTAAGGACTGGAGAAAGCAGCATCCGGGATCCTTCGGAAGCGAGAACGGCAACACCTGGTGGCTTTGCGAGAAAGAAACGCTTACCATCCAAGAGTGACATCGTCAGGGCCAAGCAGGATGCTGCTGAAATGGCAACACCGCTCACGGCTGCACGAGACCAAGGCTCTCGGACTCGCAGTAGAACCGGTAGTCGCCAACGAGGGACTTCGTCAGTGCGCAGCATCCCTGAACCCGCAACTGCTTTGGGCCCGTCTGTGTACAATCCTAACGGGAACAATTCTGAATCAGACAACGACATGTCTTTGCCTCCACCTTCGCACGATATGTTCCGCAAGCGCACAGATGGATCGCGAAAGCGGACGTCTCGCGAGAAGAAACCTGAAGGTCTGATGGTGGACATTGTTGACACCAGACTCACAGCAGATGTATATTCTGCAGGGCCAAGCACTCACGATACCGTGAGCACAAGCAACAGTATCGCTCGCGAGCAGACTCGAGCAGCCGCTTTAAGTCCGCCTCTCACAGGAACCAGCCTGAGGAATGCGAAGAACAAGGCGATCGATGCCTACATAAGCAGCGTCGAGGAGGCCAGGGTAGCAAAGCGACAAGAACGAGCAAGCAGCCGGGCTCGCGCAGACAGCCAGTCACGACACGGTCGGATGCGTGCTGACAGCCGGACTAGCAGGGCTTCAAGCAGGGCGCGAGACAGGTCTGAAGAACCCAGGCTGGATGGCACATACTACGTCCAGCCTGGTAAACGGTCGCCTTCTTCACCTGTGCCGATGTCCCCTGAGGAGATCGCTCAAGCGAGCGTCAAACAAGCTGAGACTGCAGCTACGGATGCTGAAGCTTTCTACAAGATTGCGTCTCCCATCGAACCGCGCAATAGTGGTGGACTCGCGGAACTTCTACACGACCGACGCTGGTCTGGAGACGATGCTCCAAGCTCAACCTTCGCCAGTAGAACACACGCGCGTGCGAGGAGTCCTGATCGAGACAGATTACAGGTCAGCGATGAGAGAGGACGTGGGGACGAACGTGGATCCGGTTCAGCCTCGAGGTCACCCTCTTCGCCATTGCCACTGCTGCCCGAAACCACGCGACGCCAGGATAACGACACGCAAAGCGATGGAAGACGTATCTTTGTACGTTCGCAAAACTCTGCTAAACACAAGCAAGATCTTCAGGCTAGGAGGGCAGCTGGTCGCAACCGCTCCACCAGTCGACGGCCGAAACCAAAGGATGACGTGAATGAGACCATTCCAGAGGTAGTCGGCGGTAGCGACACTGAGGATATGGCAGAGTCTCAGCGCCGACCCAGAGCGTTCACCAGAAAGCAGCTTGCTGCAAAGGAACTTGAGGATCGTCGCCTGTCGCTAGCAAGGCGCCCGTCCGCGCCAGTAATTCCAACGCCAGCTGAACTGACGCCTGGTAGGCCCAGAATGAGCCCACGTTACCATACAGACTTGGGCAACAGCCCGCATAGCTTTATGCCACCGTTGTCCCGCAGCGCTACTGTTGATCCGGATGCTATGGCGAGGTACGGAAAGACCACTGGTACCTCTACTACTTCTGCACCGATTGGACTACCTGCAACGCCCAGAGCTATGCGCCATCCGCGCTACATGAATGCTGATCCTGATCGTGATGCACCACCAGTGCCCGAACTGCCCGACAACTTGAGCTCGCTTTCAGGATCGAACCTCAGTCAGCTGACAGGGTCGGCACTCAGTCAAATGGCGTCGTCGAGTCTAAGTCAAGCTGCACCCTCAAGTCTCAGCCAGATGTCGTCTGTTATCTCAGAACCTCCGAACGGCGATGCAGAAGCGGACTCCGTCGGACCACTTCTGCCTTCGACAGTCTTTGGCATGAAAGGACCACAAGGCCCAGTACGCTCTGCATCCGCACCACCTGAGAAATTGATGGGTCACCAAGTCCATCATGCATACAACATGAACCTTCCTACTTCAAACAAACGCTTGTCCGGAGATCGTGGTCATGTACGCAAAATTTCTCCGCCTTCATTGAACAACATCGACCAGCCCGAGATCTCAAGCATCGATCAAGCACTTTACAGCGCCACATTTTCGGATCAAGACATTATCGTTGTACCAGAGGAGGAGCCACAAGGGCCTCCGATTATGCTTCCTCAATTGCAACATCTCGCAGGACCGCCACCTCCACCACCACCACCCACAATGTTCCAGCCGATGCAGCCAGACGAAGCCGGCGTGATCAATGTAGCAGTTGGCGGCGATGATGAATACACCGGAGAAGCCCGAGACCTATCTGAGACGCCTACTTCCTTCCCAAAATCATTCCCTCAGCCGATGAGCCGAGCACAGACCGTGTCACCATCGATGCATCGTTCGCATCGCCGCGGGTCTGCGAGCACCAGCGACACATTTGGCTCTCGCATGCGTGGAGTTGCCGAGAAAATGCGATCCACCTCTCGCTCACGCGGCATGAACCAGCTGCCGACACTCGAGCCTTACACATTCAAGACTCCTTACGAGACCGTTCTGCCGTCCATGCCTTCTGGACACTCTCGTAAGTCCAGCATCAGCCGCGCCAAGAGCCCGTACGAGCAGGCCATGGCAGATCAGAAGATGCAGATGCCACCGCCTCCTCCACCAGCACCTGCACCACCGGCGGCTGGCGAAGAGTATAGGTTCACCGAGACGGTTGTGCCACCGCGCAGTCAAAGTGCTATGGGTGGTGGATACAGAAACCCGAAAGAGATCAGGGCAAACATGCCGCCGTCTCATCTCCAGCCAGGTGTCTACACTCCACTTCAGGGCGGCTTCCTTTGATCTCTTCGCACATGATACTCCTTTCTATGCGACAGCGAGGATGTGAAGGAACAGCTTCCTACATTTCGGTCATCCGTAGCTCGCAATTTGCTCGAGACATCTACATTACTTTCTTCTCTCCATATTCTCTTTTTTGCGCTTTACTTGAACATCTCTATGAGGGTTTGGCATTTGCATGATCCTCCAAGAAGGAGAAGACCTAATCGCCTCGCGGCTTTTACGACGCTACGATTTTACGTTTTCGGAACCCTGCCTTCGCGCAGGGTAGTAGATACTCATGACACGTCTCAAACAATTTTTTTATCTACTCTTTGTGCATCGTTAGTGTCACCGTCAATGTATTGAACCTGTTAGACCCTTATCTTGAGTATCGCATTCGAGTGGTATCACTTTTTTGGTCATTGTGAGAGGAAAAGGCGAACGAGATCGCAGTGAGAAACAAACATTGCATTGTTGTAGCATAAACTAGCTATGCGGCCCTTCTAGTGAGGTGATTGCCGCCTTGAGACTAACCACAGGTGATTCAGTACTGGCTCGCCCAATCGATTTGATCATGCGCCTGACGTTAAGCCAAGCACTTCTAATCGATTGTGCAAACCCTGTCGCAAAAGCGAATCGTCGAACATAAAGTGATCGCAAATTCAAGTTGTTGCGTCATCCAGAGCAAGCTTCAAGGGATGCAAGTGGAGGCGCCCGAAGAGTGTGAGCCAAAGAGTCAAAAGAAGGCAATCACTCGCTCACAAATTCTGATGTAATGTTCCATGATAGCAGGCGTATCGGTTGATCAACGATCTGCTTTCGAACCACCAGTGTCATCATGGAGAAGTCTGCTCTCAAAGAAATTCGTGACAAAAACTCGTCGTGCAAGCTCAAAGCCTGCGGCGCTTGCTGGGAGGAGTCTCGTAATCGTCGCTTTGCGGACCCGGGAAGCTCGGAAAGCCCGCGCTTGGGTGACCGGTTGTGGTGTAGGCGATGTTGTTCTCCGGGTGGCTCATGGCAGATGGGAGTCCGTGTGGTGGATACATGTTGTTGTTTTGTGCGTGACCCGCCCTCCAGGCCACATAGCTTCCGAACTCAGTGGCAGAGAACGCCTGATAACTTTCTGTCGACGTCGGGGAAGGCTGCGCTGCCAGTCCGAATGTTCCTGACGTTCCGGAACCACGCGGGTTCGGCTGGGTTTGGGGACGGAAGGATGGCATCGAGGTAGAGATGTTGCCGAAGGGATATGGAAATGCATCTTTGTCGTGTGGTGAAGGAATGCCCGGAACATAGCCGAAGACACCCTGACGATAATCAATGTTGTTGAAGGTGGGCGCAGCTTTGTCGCCGAGTTGTTCTGCAATGGCGGCGTCGTCGAACTCGCCCTCTGCGTCTTCGTCCTCTCCTCCTCCTTCGACGGCGGCAAACAATGAACCTTTGGCAATGTTGTCGCTCGAGACAGCGCTTGTTGACTCTTCGGCGGCAATTCTATCCCCGCCGGCACCTTCGCGTTTCTTCCTGGCGGGCTCCTCAGTGGACTTCGTGTTATCCTTCTTCTTCCTACCCTCGCCGGATCCGCGAGCTACCGACTCATCCTTCTCTGTCACCTGTGCAGAAGGTACAGCGTCGCTGACTGACTTCTTTGTCCCGCGTGGCCGCCCGCTGTTGTTCCGGTAGGCGGCGATAGTGACTTCAACGTACGCTTGCGGGCTAATGCAGAAGTTGGGGATATTGTCGCCCTTGAGAATCTTGTGACGGACGCGTGAGTATCCCGAGATGATTCTGACTGCTTCCGCGAGACGCGTGGAGCATTTCAGTGTCTCATCTCTCTTCATTGTCTCATTTTTCTTTTGCTTCGTGGGCTCGAAACCTTCGCGATGAACCCTGATGGCCTCGGTGACAACCTTCCAGGCTCGATACTGAATCTCGTTCCACTTGGGGGCGCCTTTAAACTTTGGGTCACTGAGATGGGTTTCGAAGTCCTGCTGGCCAATTTTCTGCCACTTCACCCACTTAGCTTTGTCCTCTTCACTCATCTCATCGGCGTCTTTCCTCATGGGATTCTTGGTCTTGGGCGGCGGCAAGAATTCTTTGCGATTCAACGCTTTTGTAAGGTCTAGCACATATTTGCTCTTGTGCTGGTCGACTTCTTCGACATCGTCACCATCGACCTCCAGTGGCTGCAGAAACAACCTGTCTCTCTCGGCTTTGGCTAGCTCATACGAAGGGTAGAGAAGATCTTCAGTCTCGTTGGCAAGAAGACCAGGGTTTGGCAGGTGTGTGTCTGCTGGTGCACCAGTACGTTGAGCAGGAGAGCCATGAGATGGACTCTGGTTGTGGCGGGCGAATTCTGGGGCGTGCATCTGCGTCTGTGGCTGTGTTTGAGGGCATGAGCGGTAGGACTCGGCTTGGTGCATATTGCTGCTTGCGAGTGGTGCAGTATGGTAGGGCGAGGCGTATGTGTGCTTTGGTTGGTGAGAGTTTGGTTGGGCTTTGCTTGCGAAAGGTCGCACGGAAGCTGGGTTGGGTGTTGATCTAACTCCGAAGGGC
>Ga0265797_10001947_pt1 | contig 35707 bp, 23 predicted proteins | sample P2T30metagenome_FD_192433 | JGI IMG/M metagenome (GOLD analysis project Ga0265797, IMG submission 192433) | Plant litter microbial communities from East Loma Ridge, Irvine, California - P2 T30 | ecosystem: Environmental > Terrestrial > Plant litter > Unclassified | place: USA: California...
AAATCATTGCTGCTGCCCTCCAGGACCCGAACATTCTTCAGGATGGCGAGACTATCAAGATCATCGGCAACATCATGAAGACCAACGTCGCGGCATGCAGCTCCATCGGCAGCTACTTCTACCCCCAGATCGGACGTATCTACGTCGACATGCTCACCATGTACCGCGCTGCATCATCTTTGATTGACGAGGCTGTCCAGAGAGATGGCAACATCGCCACCAAGATGCCCAAGGTCAGAGGTCTGAGGACCATCAAGAAGGAAATCCTCAAGCTCATCACAACCTACGTCGAGAAGGCCGACGACCAGGAGATGATTCACCAGACCGTTGTTCCACCTCTTCTTGAGGCCGTCCTGCTCGACTACAAGAGGAACGTGCCCGATGCGCGCGAGGCGGAGGTGCTTGCTGTCATCACCGTGTTGATCAACAAGCTTCAGGTACGTTGGACTCCTCACACAACCAGATATATGACGGTGCGCAATATGGCGCCCATCAAAGGAACATTAGCTGACAAACTATCACAGGGTATGATGACCGAGCAGGTACCCCCGATTCTCGATGCCATCTTCGAGTGCACTCTGGACATGATCAACAAGGACTTCTCCGAGTACCCCGAGCACCGTGTGGAGTTCTTCAAGCTTCTCAGGCAGATCAACCAGCGCTGCTTCCCTGCACTGCTCACCCTCGACCAGGCCCACTTCAAGCTCGTCATCGACAGCTGCATGTGGGCATCTAAGCACGACAACCGCGCCGTCGAAGGTGAAGGTCTCAACATGTGCATTGAGCTCATCAGCAACATGGCCGAGCACACCAACCCGGAGACCTGCAACGCGTTCTTCCAGAGCTTCTACACCACGATCCTCCAGGATGTCTTCTTCGTGCTCACTGACTCTGACCACAAGGCCGGCTTCAAGTACCAGTCCATGCTGCTCGCCCGCATGTTCTGGCTGGTCGGTACTGGCAAGATCCAGGGCCCCATCTACACCGAAGATGCCGGCACTCCTGGCATGTCGAACAAAGACTTCCTCCAGAACTTCGTGGCCAACTTGCTCTCCAACGCCTTCCCCAACCTGGGTGCGGCCCAGATCACCGCTTTCATCACCAACCTCTTCGAGAGCACCGAGGACCTCCCCAAGTTCAAGCTCATTCTCCGCGACTTCCTCGTCTCACTCAAGGAATTCGCTGGCGACAACGCCGAGCTGTTCACCGAGGACCGCGAGCAAGCTGCCAAGGACGCTAAGGACCAGGAGCGCTCTCGTGCCATGAAGGTCGGTGGTCTGCTCAAGCCTAGCGAGCTTGACGACGACGAGCTATGACTTGACAGCGAAGTCAAGCTGAGCAAAGGCACTGGCCAAGGTCAAGGCTGGGTCAACTGGGAGGCAGAGGCGCTTGGAATATGAAGGAATGGCTTGTCAGAGCTCTGGAATCTGATTTCCAGCTCTACCACATGGACTCAGGCTTGCGGGCCTGGTTCTTGTTACTCTTTCGAATGTTTCCACTACTTTCTCTAGCGCATGATGGCAACGAGGCGCATTGCGAAGATATCCTAGCCAACGGTGGCGGCGGTTTTTTTCGGTCCGTTGGGGTTTCCCGGATGGGACGTGAGCAAGCAAAGTGGCAAGTGGGCTACTCCAAGTGCGACAGACATCTACCTTGTGGCCTTCCACCCTTTGCAGACTCTCGGCATTCGTGAAGGGCGCGCGGGTCTTAGATATGATGTCTCTAGATGATACGATTGAGCAAAAAAGCCAAAAAGAATGATGTCATATTACGATTCTGATTTTCGGTTCGCAGTCTGGTACTATCTTTAAGTGTTTTATGTCTTGAGTCTTGAAGAAAAGCAATGATAGTCATTGTGTATTCACGTCTATGCTGTTTATTTTGGAATCACGTCCTTCATATTTGCTCGAGCTTCAAGACTCACACAGGGTAAGATGTGAGAAAGGTCGGCGACGGGCAGATTTTTGTGAAAATCTAAGTTATCGCTGGCCAACGTATTGACGTTCCCTTTGCCGCCAGTCTTTTCTCCGCAGCAATTCTGTCGACGATCCCAACAAGTCTTCCATATTGACACGGTACGACACGGTACAGTCGAAGATCCTCACCGCAGGGCTCTGATATAAACATCAGCCTGCAATCAACTATCGATCGTTCACCAGTGAAGTCCTCCCTACTTCAGAGATGCTGGATCGCGAGACCGGAGTCGACTTGAATGTGCTGCCCTGTAATGCTCGTGTTCTGTGCCAGTGAGACGAACATGTTCGCACAGTCCTGGAGATCCGTCTGCGAGGTAGCGGCCAGAAGTCAGCAAATCGTTCTTCGATCAGAACACAGGATCGGCCTGCTACCAAACCAATGCAAATCAAGATGGAAAATGGAGAGAAAAACATACCTCCTTGCCCAACGCCGCCGCCTCCTTCAGCGCCCCAATCTTCTCCTCGCCATACTCCAACCCCCACTCCGTCAACAACAGCCCCGGCAGCACCGCATTGCACCTCACCTTCCTCCCCTGCGTCTTCGCCACACACTTCACCAAATGCAACTGCGCAGCCTTCGTAACGCTATACGCCATGCTCGAACCCCCAATACTGCGTCCAGCAATCGAACTCGTCACCAGCACCACACCCCCCTCCTCATTAGAATTAAACACCGGCACCGCAGCCGCAGCAAGCGCTTTCACGCCCAGCACATTAGTCCTCCAGCACCGGTCCCACTCGTCGTCGGTCAGGGCGTCGAGGTCCGCGAAGTCAGAGAAGCGCGTCCAGCCTGCGTTGGCGATCACGACGTCCAGGCCGCCGAGGGCTTCGGTGGCGGATTTGACCAGAGCGGCGACTTCGGAGGTCGAGCCTGCGTCGGCTTTGAGGATGGTGGTTTTCACGCCGTGCGCGGATTCGAGCTCCGAGGCGAGGGTCTGCGCGGCGGAGGCGTTGTTGGCGTAGTTGATGGCGATGTTGCTGCCTTGTGCGGCGAAGGCGCGGGAGATTTCGGCGCCGAGACCTCTGGAGGGGACGGTTAATGGGGATTCTTCGTTGGATATGGTCTTCGTCTTTTGGACGGTGGAACGTAGATAGATTCGTTCATAGCCGTGTTTGATCTTGATATGGCCATTGGAACGACCGCTCCAATTCCATGGCGAAGGAGCTTACCTCGAGCCTCCAGTGATGAGGACGTTACGTCCTTTGAGGGAGTATGGCATTTTTGGCACTTGTTTGGCTTAGTTAGATGGATTGGATGTATTGCTTATCGCGTATATGGTGTCTCAGGTCTTCTAATCCTACATACATGTGAGTAAGTGCTGAGTAAGGCAAGCTCCCATGTCGTCTACCCCGCGCACCGCCGAACCTCGGAAGTAGATGGCCACGCAGCAACAACGAGGAACCATTTCTCGTATTTGTCGTTAGTCTGCTCATACTTGAATTAGTGACACCTTGGTGGAGTTGTACGAACCAATCGGCGACGAATGGATTTGCCTCTTGCCTCCAGTCCAGCCTTGCTTCGTCGAAACCACCCAAATGGTGTAGCACTCATTTCCAGCTTCCCTTCAAGACAATCAGATTCAATCACTTACACCCAATATCCAATTCCTCAAAACTCTCTGCTCGTACTAAGAGAAGTCGAAGTCCCCACCCAGATCACCCATGTCCAGCCCAGCGAAAATGTCTTCCTCTGCATTCTGCTGCTGCCCACCATCCCCCATCACGCCTTGGCCACTCTGCTGGTTTGTCTGACCGAAGTCGACATTGATGTCGCCGAAGATGTCGTTTGAGTTGTCCAGCTGCATGATGTCGTTCAGGTTTTGGTTCGTGGAGTCACCGAGATCCATGGCACCATTTGCGGCGGCGTTGAAATCTGTGGTGCTGAAGTCCGGGTTGCCGTTCTGATCCAGGCTGGTGTCGCCAACGAGCAGCGAGTCTCCGACGACCAGTGGGCCGTCACCGGTGGTGATCCCCAGACCTTGCATCACTTGATCCGCCATGGCTTGCTCTTCGGTGGAAGCGGGCAAGTTCACGAGCGCGACTTGCGATACGGTCGATTGTGCTTCGACTCTTCGAGCCAGACGCACAAGTGCCTCTGCATCTGCTGTGTTCATCGTAAGCAGCTTTTGTGCGTCCATTGTCGAAAGCCGAATGGCATCATGCAGAGTACGTCCAGTGATTTGAGGCTCAGGTATTGCCGTGTTCATCAACGGGACGTACGTCGCTGGCTCTGGGCGGCACACCAGAGCTACACAGATGTCCAAAGCAATGGGTCCGTTACCAATACTGGTTTGGTCCCTGAGGCCCTCGATCACGGCTTCCAGCACCCGCGAACTAGTGTGAGATGAAATTGCCCAATGCACGAGGTGCGGTTCATACCGCGGAGGTGGATCAGAACTGCCGTTTGCCGCCCATAACGCGAGATCGCGAACAGTATTGGTGACAGCACGATCCAACAAACCGCCGCCATTGGCTGCAATCTCATCGAGCTTGGCCATCGTGATCTCCATGGTCCGTCGTTGATGCAAGTGTGGCTTCAGAAGCTCGATCAGGCCATTGGCCTTGTCTCTCTTCTCCGGCTTGCGCTTGATCAAGATTTGTAGGGAACCCTCCAAAGGAGTGGCCACGATCCCCAGGATGCATCTGTGCATAGCTTGCATATCTTGTGAGCTACCTGAAGGTTTCAACAGCTTCTCGAGCATTGGTAACAAGATGTCGACGTCGTTGTTGTCTTTCCACGAGTGCTTGACTAGCCAGTTGAGCCCACCTACGAGTGAAGGCAACAAGAAAGGTTCCAGCAAGAACTCCAGCCCTCCACGTAGCGTGTCAATCGACAAGTGGTTCGTTTTGCAAGCGAGTACACTCTGCTCAAAGAGCGTAGGTACCAGCATGTAAAACGCTTTTGGTGGGCATTGCGACATGACTTCATCTCCGATACCTGTGGTTTCGCCGTGCTCGTCGGTGGAATAAAGCCCATCGATCCATTTGCCCAGCTGCTTCTTTTGCTCTTCGGTTATGTCTTTGTAGTTCAAGTTCTGGGGAACGCAACGCAGGATCTTCATGATGAAGCTATCTTCTTGCGTGACACCAAGATCTGCCGCCTTGAGATCGTAGCGATGGATTGCAGCGAGTACGAAGAGGAAGATGCAGGCGAACTCTTCGTATGGTGGCTGAAACTCACTTGATTCCTGATCGTGTACCCAGTCGTTTAGTATGTTGCAGAGTGGGAGGAATATGTCCGTTGGCTGTGCGAAAAGCATGATAATATCGATATTCGGGAACTTCTTGGTCAGCGAGTTACACACAGTTCTCAGCTCTGCGGTATCTCGGCTGGCGCAGAGGTTGTTGATGGTTGCAACTATGCAGCCGGAGATAGCGCTAGCATTCCCGCTCATGAGATCCAGCTCTTGGATAACAGTATCGAGTCTGCCAGTATTGTTTGACGTCTGTGCCATGAGGCTTTCTTTTGTATACTTGGTGGTCTTTGGCATGACGACCGACTGTTCTTGGACCAGGTTCGCAATCGCGCGCTCGGAAACCAAAGAATGTAGGGCGCAGGCAAATAAAAACTCCAGCTTTGTCTTCTTGAGAACATCCCGAGTTTCTGTTGCACCAGTACTCAGAGGGGCCAATGGGTCCATTGTGATGGCCATAAAAGACATCTGGACACAGCTCTCAACCGCACCGGGTCCGCTGTAACCAAGTAGAGCATTTAGAAGTAGAGGAAGTTTGTGGCAGATGAAGGACCTGATGAACCGAACATTCTGAGTGGTCTCACGACTTAACAGAGCGTTCGTCAAGACATCGAAGGACGCGACGAGGAGGTCAACAGCCGCAGTCTGGGCATCGTCCTTACTGCGTACCAGAATGTAATTTCGCATTGTCGCATCGTCCGTTAGTGGCCTCGCGCAAAGACATGCGCTCAGCCACACAAACAGACCAGCACGTGATGTGACCATGGGAATGTCAGGCACAGAGCCGAGGATTTGCTGGTCCGTCAGCTTTGGCAGACCATTCTCATCAGTCTCAAGGAATGGTCGCGAGTTTGTCAAAGTCTGCAGCTGTCCAGCATATTGTGACTGGATCCACTGCATGACCTGTGAATCGTACATCTGAATCTCCGACACGATCTGAGCCCTCCTGACCTTCCAGAACGGCAGAGTATCGACTTCGCGGAACGAGGGATGTCCGAAAATCGCAATGATAAGCAAGCCTAGAGACTCAAATGTAGAGGCTGCTGGACCATGCTCCCCTGATAGGGCCCCGGACGCGACTTGCTTGCTTACATCCGCTTCATTTGCTTTCCGAGCCTTGTTCAGCCAGCGTACCAGAACGTTAATAAGACTCATGATCTGCGGTTGACCAGCTGCAAGTCGTGATCCGGCCAACATGGTCCTCAAAAGTGTGAACATTTGATCCTCGAAAGTAGGATCATCCGAGTGGTTCGCGCCAGTATTGTAATCGGCGACCGTGGACAGATCCGCGAGTCGTGAAGAGCGCAGTAAGGCTGAAAGAACGCACGCTGGGCTCGTACACCGGTTCCTGATGAGTGCCTCTGTATAACGAGGTATCAAGGGGTCGACGAACCAGGTTGCATTTTTGGGGTGTAAGTCGACGACGAGGTCGGCGATTTCCTGCAAAGATGCGCGATGTGTACGGGACAATTCTCGCAATGGTAGTTGGTCCCATCGCAGGCGCTTCTTCATCGCGGTCTGTAAAGTAATGCGCCACGCCTGAACACCCTCGGCCGGGCCGGCATCCCCAGTGCCGTTCATGGTAGCAGATGTGCGGGTCGTGGTTTAAGGCATAAGTTGTACCGCTGCTAGATATTGTGTGCTCACATGCACAGGTGTCGTGACAGAAAGAATCAAGCTGATGGTGTGCTGATGAGTCTATTCGTTGTTCCAGTAAAGATATGCCAGATATTGCGTGGAGGATATGAGATCGCGAGTCTCAAACGCTCAGAGAAGTCCAAGTCCAAGGACGCGCGCGGGCTACGACGCCAAGCAACGGCTGGCAGCAACAAACTTCCCCCTACCTTGCGCTTTGCACGACTTGTTATTGTTGTATTTTGCTTACCATAGAGCGTGAACCTCTATCACATGCCGTCTACGGCTGGCTTGACTGCTAACAATACTCTCACTTTCGGTTTTCTGTTCTTTCACGTGGGATTTGTTATAGCCTCGAAGCTACGGGCGCACGACAATTGGACATTCGCCAGAGCATGACAGGTTCTGTATATGCACAAGCATTTTCGCGAGAAATTTATTTGTGAGGCTAATCTCGGTCTTCATACATCGACAAGAGACTTTTGTGCCCATCTGTGCTCTTCTCTTGCGAGATCCTCCAATCTCCAGGTCATCTCACTTCACCAGCGACATGGTCAGAAGACTCGGGTCACTGGCCACCTTGTCCTTCATGGCGATCATCTCATCAACATCCCATGCTGCCCAGACATAGCGACCATTAAGGAAGTTGGCCTCCGGGCTGGCAAGCCACACGGCGAAGTCGCCGGACAATTTCACTGCAGACATTATCAGCAAGAGTCCAAAACCAGCAACTACGGGACAGAAGACTCACCATCTTCCCACGTCACGCCATCCGCAGGCACATATTCCGTAGCGAGCGGCGTCGCTATGCTTCCAGGGTGGTAAGAATAGAACTTGACATTCCCCTCGGGCTCGTCGAAGCCAAAGTTCGTGACGATCTGGTTTGCCGCCGACTTGGTACTGCAGTATGCAGCCATTCCCGGGATGTAAAGCTGCGCCGCGCAAGAAGAGACGTGGATGACGCTCTTCGGGCCGCCAGACGCAGTTGATGGCAGGGCGAGGAACTCGCGAACCATGTGGAACAAGCCAATGACGTTGACGGTGTAGTCTGCAGCGAGGTTCTCGGTCTTGATGGTCTTGGTCGGGTGGACGGCCGTTCCGCCTTCGAAGCTGGATGTGTTTGTGGCGCATGGGATCAGGACGTCGATCTCGCCGACCGACTGGATGATCTCGGTCATACGGGGAAAGTCAGACTGGGAAGCGGCGTATGTCTCGACTTTGGTGTTTGGGTACGCTTTCTCGAGCGACGCTTTCGCTTCGGCGAGGACCGATTCGCGGCGTTGGATTATGATAATGCGTGTGATGCCAGCTTTGGCGAAGGACTCGGAGATCGCGTAGCCGATGCCTGTGGCTAAACGGTGTGTCAGTCGCAGCGCTTCATTGCACGATCAAGGAGAACACACCACCAGCAGTGATGAGAAGAGTCTTGTCCTTTGCATCGAACGTGCTGTTTGACGGCGAGACACGGTCATAGGTCACGCTGTGGTAGGTTTTGATCTCGGCGGGTCTGACCTGCGGGATGTCCTTGAAGTTAAGGGCCATGTTTGTTCTCGTCGAGTGAGTTGATGTGCAATTGTGTGATATGAAGCTGAGTTGATGCTGTTGTGGAAAAGTGTTTGACAGGTGCGAGCTATATAAGGTCTGGTCAACTCCAACCACCATTGCATTCACATGCTCCGTGCCATCACTCGTGTGAGTACCGTTCACTCGTAATGAGGCATTGGAGCTGAGGACGGCCCTACCTTGCCTACTGCCCTACTAGGACAAAGAACAACAGGGCTCGCAGATGTTGACTAAGCTTCGCCGGTAGCAATGAGCGAGGCAGGCACCAGCTGAGCAGACCGCTATACTCGGAGGCCGAAACGTAGGAGCTTACAAATCCTTCCACCTACATTGTATGCAAGGGATGGGTTACCTCTGCAACGGCAACCGGCAACCTATCACATGACTCGTGCTGCATGTGTTTCTGGCTGCATGTACGTTACATGTATTCATGTCTGACTTGCTTTCATGTACGAACTGGAATCCGCATGATCGGCTGAACACGCGGATTCGCTTCAGAACGCGCATATGAGCCAGAATGATCCGCAACAGCGGCCTGATAGAAGTGTTCGACCCTTGTATGACTGTACATGAGTTCCGGACCATTTACAGTATCTATAGTGCTGAAAGTACGACGACGACTCGCAACGAGTGACACAGCAAAGGGTTAGGGTTGGGGTATCTTTTGGAGTGAATTTCCAGCTGTGCAGACAATCACGAGCGATTGCATCTGTTCACATGCAGTCGCTAAAGAGATTGAGTACACCGATAGGCACAAGAATAAACACTGCCCAAGATGTTCCATCGATCCGGAGAGTGTCTAATCGTGAAAAACAAAGAGATAGGACAAAACATCCGGTATTCTATTGCAGGCTCCTGTATTCGCTGACAGACTGCTAGTGCTTGTTCTAATAGACATGTAGACTCTGGACAGTACAATAATCTCTATTTGCTCTAGATTCGTGCTGTTAAAATCGGGTGGCGCTTCATATTCACACAACCCCTCGCTTACCTCATCCAATCAGCTCCCAAAGTTGATTCAACATCACACCAGCGGTTGTGGTCTAGAGGTTACGATTCTCGCTTAGGGCTGTCGCAAGACATCAAATGCGAGAGGTCCCAGGTTCGAGTCCTGGCAACCGCCTGTTCTTTTGCTTTTTGGAGGCTCTCTGGGGTGTTCGGAGTGGTTGTGGTGCCTAGGGAGTGCAGGAGCGTGTTGAGGATCACTGGACGGGCACTGGAAGCGAGCAGCGGGACGAGATCGCTCTCCGCGAGAAGTGGAGGTGTTGATTGGACCCTGTGAGTTGGTCTGGAGGGATGTAATCGTCCGTCAGATGGTGCAAAGGTTTGTATGCATCTCAGGATGGACAAGATACTAGAGGCTAGCGATGTGAACATCAGGATTTCTGGTAGACGGACGAAGCGTGTTTATCTGCGGTGTTACGTTGCTGGAGAGTCTAGGGACGGCGAAATAGCTCTTCAGTCGGGGATTTAGATTTGGCAGTTCGGGTCCAGTGATCTGTCGCAAGATTGCCAGCGATGACGTGAATCGATAGACAGGGCTCCCATCGATAGATAAGAATAGAGTAAGACATGAGATATGGACCGTGGTTTCTTGTTCCTTGGATGAAGCCAGAGGTGTTGAGAATGCAGACGTTGGAACACCAAATGAGTGGTGACGACGACTGAAATGTGATCTGCTCCAGGAAATTCCTCTTACAGCCATTGAATCAAGTGCGCCGAGTATTTTCTCGTCGCCTCTCTATAATACGGTCGCAAGAGCAGGCCAGAATCATCCTCACTCTGATAAGACCTTGAAATCGAGGTGGTGCTCTGCTTTGCCCGCAAGCTTAGTCCAGTCGGATCGCTCGGGACGGGACACCAGATGCGAGATGAGACGCAAGGATCCTCATGGTTCAGCAGTAATTATTGATTAGACGTCACAGTTAGACGACGCCAGACAAAAAGCATATTGATGCAGAAACGCCTTTGATGATGGTTAGACGGACAAGGACGACAAGGTAGGCAGGCATGTGTTTTTTTGCCGAGATAGCACAGGCAAAGACGCGGCGTCTGGAATTGATGTTTCGCCTCACGGACGCTCCTGCAGTTCCTGCTGTACCTGCATGATTTGGCAAAGGATCCGCATGCAAGCAGCTCAGGGAAATTGGCCAGGTGGGATCTCCAGCAATCGTTGGCCCGCTGGTGCATGGGGCAGCTGGACTCAACACCGCGCACAAGGCCTTTTCTGTGTGCAATGGGCTAGTCGACGGGCGGCAGGTCAGCAGACGGAGGGAGCATTCTGCGGGCTAACAATAAGTAGTGCTGCAGGCGAGCGGGCCCGGGAGTATTTCTGAAGATGATCTTTGGAATCAAGTGGATTCTGGCGTGCCGCCTGTGGTGCGCCAAGGTCAGGAACAGGCACGGCCGGAGCGTTGCGATTGGCGGGCGAGGCGGGCGATGGCGGGTGTTCCTGGCGCTAAGGGCAACAGGAGAGAAGAAGGTTATCTGCCGTTTGTTGGTGGAGGTGGACGGAGGCAGGGTTGGGATCCAGGAGAGGAGGGAGAGGAGGGAGAAGGGGAGCTGGAGGCCGTGTGTATACGCTTTTGTTTGAGAGTTGTTGATGACGAGTAGATGTACTGATTGTAACGGACATGCTAAATACAAGAATCACGTGTGTGATGCTGGTTGCATGCATGCATGCAATGTGATATATCTACATTGCTTTCAGGATGAAACGAGGCACAGGCACTGCAATGTCTTTGATGAACGGGCAATCTGTGTGAGGAGGAGGGCGGCCATGCCAGGCCACGCCAGACCTTGCCCATCCGCATACAGTATCGCGTGCCTCCACACTCGGAGAGGCGAAGCAAGCGATCAAGCGTTGTCGACTACTAGTGTCGTGCACCGGCCACGCGAGGCTTGGGAGGCGCTGGCTGGCTGCATTCCAGCTCGCTCTTCCAGACCGCCCGAGGCCACACCACCACCACCACCGTTGTTCTCGACGACTCTGCTCTACCACCACTCTTCGCAGCAGCAACGGGCGCGTGGACGACGACATTCATTCATTCATTCATTCTTTAGGCATTGACCGCATTCGCTCATTCATACCTCACTCACACTCTCTCTCAAGCGCGTGTACAGCGTCACCTCACTCCTTACTGTCTAATCCCCACCGTCTGCAACACCCGACCCTCCCCTGAAACGTCGACAAACACCTCCGTCTCGACAACAGCAAACACACGTTTCCCATCTTGGCTTCGATACCACTCACTCGGCTCTCGGCCTCGCGCCAACCAATCCATCGCATCTCGACCTCGCCGTCGCACATCTCGTGACCGTACGTGGCCGTGTTCCTGCCTTGGAGCATAGAGATCAGTCAACATGAAGCTCGCCCTGGTATCCGAGGCGAGCCAGCACTGGCGACAAATACAAGAGCGCGGCTTCGAAGGCAATGCTGGCGCTGCTGCCTCTACAGTGATGCAGTCCGTCACTCGCACACTCACAGCAAGAGATTCCGAGACAACATGTAAACCAAACGACACTTCCGACGCTTGCCAGAAGCCCGTCGCCGGTTCAAATACACAGACCATTGCCATTGCCCTGGGTGCTGGGTGAGTTTGTACGACAGTCCTGTCAATGCGTCCGTGACTAACCATCAAACAGCATTCCCTTGATCTGTGCAGCTTTCGTACTTGTCTACCTGCATCAACGCCATGTGAGGAAACAGCGCATCGAAGACAAGAATGACCCGCACAAGTCGCTCGACTTCGGCATGGAAGGCGTTGGAGGAAAGCAGGAATCCAAGTGGGCCAAACAGAGGAAGGGCCCAGAGATGAGCGTTACCGACCTCGACGGATCCAAGACCGGTCGCAAGGACCGTGGCCTGTCACTCGACGACATTGGACTCGGCAACCCTTACCTACTTCCTGGAGAGCTTGCTGGATCTGGTGGATCTATCCACAGCATGTCCCGCTCATTACACGACGACCATGATCCTTACCGACCCGTCACCTTCATCAAGGACGGTGACAACGGATCCATCCGCAGTCGTGCATACAACGAAAAGGGCTCCATCTACTCCGGCGCCACCAGCGTTCACTCCACTGAAAGGGCTGGCCTGGTTGCAAACGCATCTCGCATGTCTCAGTCGTTCCCCAAGCGTGGCGACTCGAAGCTCTCTGGCGAACCGCTATCACCTCAAGACTCAATTAGCTCGGACGCATCGTTAGCCCGCACCATGCACAGCCAAAACAACGGTGCTCCTGGCCGCAAACCAGTCCCTCAATCAGAACCGGCACTCGCCAACATCACAGAAACCAGTCCCCGTATCAACGTTCACTCCCCTCCGCCGCCGCCGGAAAAGGAGCTCACATCGCCACCACCTCGCACTTCGTCTGCCGCTGTTGACCAGTCTGGCCCTGCAGCACGCAAAGGCCCGCTTCCTCACATCGCAATTCCGCCACGAATGTCGACACAGTCCAGTGATTACGGAGATATCGAAGTTGATGAGATCGACGCTGCTCCTCAACGTCGTGTCCCGTCACTCATGGTTGAGGAACCTGGCAGACAAGCTCAAAGAATGTCCGTCCAGGGTCTCAACCTCGCTCAACCGTCCATGCCAAACAACCGATTGTCTGTAATGGGTGTCCGTCCTTTGCCGCCCTCCGGTCTCGAAGACAACCCAGAAACCCGTGCCAACAGAATTCGCTCGTTCTACAAGGAATACTTCGACGACAGCAAACCCGAACCTGCCGGAGCCCAATACCAAGATACATACGACCTTGACTACCTCACCGATGCTGCAATCTACGACCCGGACACTGGCGGCTTCGCAATGGCCCAACAACGACCTGGACGCGCAGCTAACAGACCGTTCGCGGAACCTCTCGGACGTCGTGCAATGACCCCTCCTCCTCGTGGCGCCAGGACACCTGTTCCGGGCCCTCACCGCCGCCAGATGTCGACTCAAACCGTCGGTCGCTATGGTCCTCCAAGAGGCCCTGTCGCGCCCAAGAAGGTGCTTCCTCCTCCCATGCCCTTGAAGTCACTGCCAACACCTGGTATGCTCAAGGATGACACCGCTATCTTCAACGCCGATGACTTTGCTCCTCCTGTCTCTTACCGTGACCGTCAAGCAGGCCGCGCTTTGGACAGCCCTACAGGCTCATTACGCCCATACAGCCCGAGCGTGGCATCTCACGTCCCATTGGCCCCCTCAATGGCCGAACTCAGCCCTATGCCCTCACCATTCCAGATGCGCAAATCCGGAACTTTCACCGCGCTGGACTTTGCTCCTCCCGGCCGCGTCAGAGCGCCTGGTGACGGCGGGAGCGACGCTGGCTCGATTCGCAGTGCTCGCTCAGGTATCTCCCACATGCACTCCGACGCTCTCCGCGCCGGTGCTTACCGCGTCTCTCGCTTGCCTCCTGAGATGGTGACCACCCGCGACGACCTCGCTGCGCAGTTGAAGCCCAGCTGGGACATTCGCAAGGACACTACCTTGTAGGTGGTACAACGGGGCTAATGTATATTCAACTTGCCTTTTAAATCCAGCCAGTCGGTCAGAAATCGACTTTGTTCAAAAAAGAAAGCCTTATAACGACACGCAAAGCAACATAGACTTTATCACGACAAGCACAACTTCTTCAATGTGGAAAACCATCCAAGCATCGGCGCAATTCTCACTTCGACTCTTCACATGGTAGGGAGCGCGGTTTTTGGCCCGCTCTCCTCATATTTTGCCCTTTTGTCCCGCTCTACTTGCAGATAGCCTGGCTTCGGTAGCTCGGTTGTACAGTACGCAAATGTACCTTCTTTTTCGACTTCTCAGCGTCAAACTTCTTCACGTTCAAGTTTCGGGAGATGAAGCTCGAGGGAGATTGACCTAAGGTCTCTTGCGATTTATAGCCTGGCAACCTCAAATCCAGTCTCCCTCGAACTCTTCTTCAAGCACGACGTTCTTTCGTAGGGAAAATCACAAGGAGCCTCTGGGAACTGCATACATTATTATTGCACACAGGGCTGTACATATGGGGAAGCAAGCAAGCATTTCTTATTCTTTTTTTCTGGCGTTTTCAACGGAAAGGGTCAATTGGGCGTTTCTTAACTTCTTGGATGGGCATTTGTTTTTTCTTTTCTTCTTCTTGAACTTTCGTTCTTCAAATAGATGAAAGTGGCAATCTCTGTTTGTATATAGAAGCGGTCTAGCTTTTAGCTTTAACGGTATTGTCAAATATTAGATGCTTCAGACTTCAGTGATTCAATGAGAGAGAAAGGAAGAGTGGGAGAGGGTGAGGATGAGATATGTTTCTATCTCTTTCTTTCTCTCTTGAGGCTCTGGATATTTTTTCAAACACTTGATTCACTCATTAGTGGGCATGTTAACATGAGACTGTGTGAGACTGTGAGTGTAGTGTTGCTTCGAAGGTCGTGTACTGTGGTAATTATGCGCTGCTTGATGGGTTGGTAAAATTGCTGGAGATCATGAGCAGATTTATAATGTGTAGCATCATGCCTCAGTCTCATATTTATGTTGTAATCTGGTCGTATTGTTGGCGATGGTGAGGATGTTTGTATATGTACATCGAGCAGGCGCCAAGACTTTCGGCTTCGGATTGGGTGCCTCCTAGTCGGTAACATTGGTTGCATGTTCGCGACAAATCTTACATTGCTACGCATCTGGTTCTTCTGAATTAAAGCAGCTGGTGGGCTTAGACTGGAACATTGCCATATACTACCGCGGATTGAAGATTGTTCTTGGGCTTGTAGAACTCAACAGAGCGGATTCGGAAACCTGCTGGCAGGCCATACACTCGATTATCAAGACGCCATTGCTTTGGACTACGAGCTGTGGTTCAGGAAAGAGACAAAATCCAATCAACCAGAACAGAGGCACTTACCCACCTATCTACGAGCGAAAGAACTACTACACCCACCATGGCCCAATCCAACGCCCATTCCACAAGCCCACACTCTCTCTCCCTCAAAGTCCTCCGCCTCTCCAGACCATCTCTCGCCACCCAGACACCCCTCCCACCAACCTTCTTTGGCCAATCCCTCGACATCCCACCCCAAGCATCCCTCGCCCACCCTTCCGCCGAGCTCTCCTCAACCTCCCCACTAACGCCCCTCCTCACTCTCCCAGCCTCTTTCGGCGCAGCCTACGTCGGCGAAACGTTCGCCTGCACGCTCTGCGTCAACAACGAGCTCAGCCCGCCCAACGACACAGGCAAGAGCATCACCGCCGTGCGCATTGCGGCAGAGCTCCAAACGCCCAGCAACACGGCCGGCATCCCGCTCGAGCTCGCCACCGCTTTCGCCGAGGAAGAAGCAGGCGAGGCAGGAGGAGTTTTCCCGCCTGCTGCGACGCTGCAGAAGACTCTCTCGCACGATCTGAAAGAAGCGGGCGCGCACGTTCTCGCTGTGACTATCTCGTACACGGAGACTTCGCGCGAGGGCGAGGTGGCGAGCGGAGGGCGGGCGAGGAGTTTTAGGAAATTGTACCAGTTCGTCGCGCAGCCTGTGCTTGCGGTGAGGAGTAAGGTCAGCTCGCTGGGGATGTCGAAGGAGAATGGGAGGAAGTGGATGTTGGAGGCGCAGGTGGAGAATGTGGGCGAGGAGAGGGTTGTTGTTGAGAGGGTTTGGTTGAATGGGGGGAGTGGGATTGAGTGGAGTGGTGGGGTTGGGAAGGATAGGGAAGGGGTTTTGCAGGGCAAGTCGATCGTGTTGAAACCGAGGGACGTGGAACAGGTCATGTTTGTTGTAAGGGATCGGGGGTGGACTACGCCCGGTGGTGGTGCGAAGGCGTTGGCGCAGGTTGATATTGACTGGACGAGTGCGATGGGTGAGAAGGGGAAGTTGATGACGGGGTGGTTGTCTGCGAGGGCGTAGTTGTATGTGTTTAACTTGAGCCTAATTCTTACACTTTCTGTCTACAGCTCAATAACGTTGGCTATGGAATACCGTACTTCTTGCTTGACAAGACAATCGAGCTCGATGTTCTATCGTCGCCAGTAGATTGAAAACATTGTAGCATCAGGTGGCTTTGCGCAAAGATTGATAAATGATAATATCTACGAATCAACATGAATCAGCCGCTTTAGCTCACCTGGGAGAGCGCCAGACTGAAGTTCACTTGAGTCCCGCATTCACATGCGATTTCTGGAGGTACTGTGTTCGATCCACAGAAGCGGCATTTCTTTTGCTTTTGAATGTCGTCGGATCGATATTACTGCGTTGCTTTGATGTTTTGCTCGCTTGTCGTACTGGACTGAGGACGAGAACGCAATCTGACGTTCTTGGATGACACTGTACATCAATCGACCTTCTGGTGACAAGAAGGAAGCTTCACTTGCGCTACGAGAATGATCTTTCTTGTGTTGCTTGTATACTATTCAAGAGGAGTTCGTCTCGCACACATAGGTCGACTGCTTCCAACGAACAAAAGCTGCGGACTGCTGCAATAAAACACATTCGGATGATTCAAATTCATGAATTTAGCGAGATTGGCTATTTATACATATATCTCCCATGGGATATTGCAATTGCAACACATGGTCCTTGTGCACATGGCCATAGCTTTTCGTCCAGACCGAGCCAGGCGTTTTTCCCCACCTGCGCTGTTTCACGGCTTCCCCGTTGGCAGGGACTCAAACGCAGCCCCAGAGGTAAACAAACGAAACAACACACCTATCTTCTGCGACATCTTCTGCACTGCGCCTCATAGCATTGAGACAGTGACTCGCAAGCATTGACAAGACAAGACATATACTTCTTCGCAACATTGCCCATCTGCGATTGCGCAATCTCCCGTCTGCATACAACGCAATCCTGTCGTCAAAACACCCACAACAAACCACGAATCCTACAACATGGGTCGCATGACGCGTGCCAAAGCGGCTGAGGTCGCGGAGCGCATGCACATCGATGAAGACGCCGTCCTTGACATGTCGAATATCGAGGAGAAGATCGATCCTGCCACTCCGGAGCCAACTGAGAGGGCAGTGCTAGGGAACATCGCACCCAACAGCGCAGACAGCAATAAATCGGAATTAGCGGCAAGAAAGACGAGAAGCAAAAAGAAGGGCAAATCTGCGACTGAGGCCAAGGCTGAGCCGAAGGTCGAGGAACAGGAGGAGAAAAGTGTTAGCGAACAAGCCGAGGAAGATGAATTGGAGGCGACCACAAACGAGACGATGGAAAGGCTTGCGAAGCTGAGAATCGCATCTCTCCAAATAGAGCAACCACCTGCGACTCCTCAATCTGAGAACGAGAACAACTTTGCAACAGCAGGCGAAGTCGCGGAGGCGACTGCACCTGAGCACGCTGATGCTGAAGCCGCGAGCGCAGCCCAACCCGCCACGCCCGCAAGACGAGAGTCGACGAGTGAACTCCCAAGTATTTCAATCGTCACGCAATCTGAATCGCAGAATGATGAAATCTCGGAACACTTCGAACAGGATACGCCTGAGCCGCCTTCTTCGCCTATGGCCACAGCAGTGCCTAAAGTCATCAAGAGCCTACGCAGAGACTCCCCAACCAAGCGTTCTGCAAGCAACAAAGAGAATGTCGAGCCCATCGAACCAGTCGAACCAGTCGAGCTAGCAGAGGAGGAGCAAAATGCAGCAGCTACAACCTTGCCCGCGCCAGCCACTGTGCAAGACTCTTCAATTCCCGAGACTACAGCTGTTAACGTTGCTGCTGCTGCTGCTGCTGCTGCTGATCAGCCTGCCACACCATCTTCACCAATGCGACGCTCTGAAGGCAAAGCTGGAGACTCGATCGAAGCTCTTGATGAAATGGATGAGGCCGTCGAGAAGGTCAATGTTGGACTCGCAAATGCAAGCTCACCCAACGAGAAGAAACCATCTCCGAAGCCAAGCAATGACAAAGAGAAGCCGAAGAAGACGAAGCCCGCGCCTGTCGTAAGACTCACTAAAGCTGCCGCCGCTCGATTGTCGATGGCCCAAACAGGAAACAAAGACAACAACAGTTCTACAGCGACAGCCCGGTCAAGGCCTTCGACAGTGCCTGGTCGTACTAACGGTGTGCGCCAGAGTGTAGCTCCTGCAGCTACAACCAAGCCATTGCCAAAGCCCAAGACGGAGACAGTAATTCCTCACAGCAAGCCTCGTCCAGTCTCTCTTTCATTCCCAACTCCACCACCGGCAGCCAAAAGTTCCAAGGCTCCGACTAAGAGTTCGTTCCAGCTCCCAGGCGAAGCAGTGGCAGCGAAATTGAAGGCTGCACGCGAAGAACGCCTGAAGCGCGAAGCTGCAGCTGCCGCTTCCAAAGCAAATGCCAAAGCAACGGCTGAGGAGAAGAAGCCAGCCTTCAAGGCTCGTCCAGTCCCGAGTACGCTGAAGAAGACTCCGAGCGTGCGCCACACAGCTGCTAGCCGTGCTAGGGAGTCGATGATGACAGGTGATCCTGCTCCCAAGCCTGCCGCCTCGTCTTCAACCACCGGACTCAAACGCAGCAACACTGTTGGAAGCACGCGACCTCGACCTTCGATGGCACCTACCACATCCACCAAGCCTTCACAGCCCGCGCAGCTCACCGTTCAGAAACGCGCTCGTCCTTCTTCCGTTCATGTCACTTCTAAAGAGATCGCCGCGGCCGCACCGCGTCAGCCTTCCTCCAGCTCGTCTCGCCCGAGCATTGTCCCTACCGCCCGCAGCACGAGTGCCACTTCCAAGGGCAAAGAAGTCTACGCTCGCAATGCCGCTGCCCGCAATGCCGCAGAGAACGAGAAGAAGGAGAAAGAAGATGCGGCTCGCAAAGCCAGGGCTGCCGCCGCTGAGAGAGGACGTGCCGCCAGTCGCGAATGGGCTGAGAAGCAAAAGGTCAAGCAGATGATCGCTAAGATGGAGGGCAACGTGGCTAAGGCTTGAGGGAGCGGCTCGGCTAGTTGGTTGGTTGGTTGATTGATTGATTGATTGATTGATTGATTGTAACGATTACGAATATGAGTGTGAGGCGATTGGGCGTCCTTTCTTTTGGCTCTTTTTGGATATGGGCAGGGGTTCGGATTGTCAACAGGAGTGTATGGTAGTTTTTAGCTCGTGTATGTCCATAGGTGTATTACCTTTATACTACGTTCTTCCGAAGCGGGTCAACTATTTCGCAGAGAAGCGAGAAATACACGATGGTGCTCGACGACGCTGCTTCTCGATGATTCAAGTACACAAGTCGATGGTGCGACATACTGAGAAGCACTTCTTGCAAAGAGCGAGATAAGAGACGGGCGACGTAAACGAGAAGGCGACAGCTGTTCGTGGTAGTCCGAGACGGCAGTGCAATTCGGCCTTATCGCGATCGAAGATGAACGGCTACGCTATAATATAGCGTCGTGGGGTCGTGTTGGGGAGCGGCATCACGTGGATGGCAGTGGGTATGTGTGTGTGTGGCAATGCTGCAGCATTCGTTCTGTGCAAGGAACTCCTCAGGATATTGGAGAGTTCAAACGAAGGTGTTTGCCAGCCTGTCGTGATACAATCGCCACGGACATGTGGTCAAGGTGGACATTATCCTGTTCGATGACATCCAAGACTTCCATGGTTCCGAAGGTCATCGTAAACATTTGCATCCGCCGCGTGTTACCTTTGCAAAGTAGACACATATTAAGGTTAGAAGGAACGCACGGCAGTCTTAGGCATCCCTCTCGTTGAGCGAAAGATCGTGAGCCTGTCTGAGTAGAACTGGTCGGGGACAGACGGAGCATCGGATGTCTTCGTCATGAAGTCTTGCCACGGAGGTGTTGCTGCGGTGCGGTTGACCGATGCCAGGCATGACTTTAGTGCCTCAGAGCTCGGAATGCCGAGCAACGAGCGATTCAATCTTCGCGAATATAATTGGCTGTCGTCCTGAACATCCCGTCTCCTGACTGGTGTGATGTTGCATTGCCTCGCAGGGGTCCGGCTGTGGCTCCGAGTTTCGACGTCACACACCAAGCTTGATCTCCTCGCCTGCACGGCAACGAGCGCAAGCATGTGAGAGAAGGGTTCTTGGCCATGTGATTGACCCTTGGATCTCTACGACTCCATCTCTACAAGCGAGAAAGTAAAGAATATCTCGGTATACAGGGCTCAAATTGTAGCCTGCGTTTCGCACTACATCAGTTTTCACTTGATCACGACACAAACATAACGCACTATCGTCCACATCTCCGCCACTTGCCCATGGGGTGAGCGTGGGCTGTTCCACCATCTCCAGACGCTAGAGCAGACAGCGCAGTGTGGAAAAATGGACCTGCGACATTAGACCGATCGATAGCGAGAAGAACTGGAGCAAAGAACTGGAGACGACGAGAACCGAAGCTCGATAGCCAGCTCAACGTGGCAACCTTCTGTCTCTCCGTGCGTGCGATCCACTGGCTTTTCGGTTGTGTCCAGGTGAGAATGAGGCCCGCTGAATCGATGTGCTGTAGGTCGTTGGGTATAAGTATCACGTCTTTGGTCCCGGAGAGATGTTTTTGTCCCACACATAACCCACCTCCACAACTTCCCCATCCTCAACCCCATACTGTCATTTTGCCACCCTTCTTCGAGAACGAACGATCTCTTCCAAGACCCATACCATTTTGAATACCAAATCTACCGCAACCATGGCACCCATCGCTATCACTCCACCCGAGTCCCAAATCGACTTGTCCAGTCTGAAGAATGTCGATATGGGGCGTCGTGACAGCACATCTCCTGTCCAGGGCGTCGGTGGTCGCAAGATGCCACAGCGCAAGCGCACGATCGATCTGAACGATGGCCACGAGATCCCTCAGATTGCCCTCGGTGTGTATAAGGCACCTAATGGGCAAGAGACTGAGGATGCCATCATCGCCGCGCTCGACGCTGGTTATCGCCACATCGACTCTGCTGCTCGTTACATGAACGAGGAAGCCTGTGGAAGGTTAGTCCACCTTGTGTCCAAGTGCTTGCGGAAGGAGACTTTTGCTGACACAGTGTTTCCATAGAGCTGTCAAATCCTGGTGTGCTCGTACCGATACTCCTCGTGAGCAAATCTTTATCACCACAAAGCTGTGGGACGCCGACCACGGCTACGAGTCGGCTTTCAACGCCCTCGTCGACTCCCTCAAGAAGTTCGGCTTGGACTACTTCGACCTCTACCTCCTCCACTCTCCAGCCGAGTGTGAGCAAAAGCGCCTCGACTCATGGCGTGCCCTCGAGACCGCCCAGAAGCTGGGTATTGTCAAGTCCATCGGCGTGTCCAACTTCGGAGCACAACACCTCGAAAGCCTTCTCCAGCACTCCAAAGTCGTCCCTTGCGTGAACCAGATCGAAGTCCATCCTTTCGGCCAGCGCAAAGACCTCGTCGCGCTGTGCGAGAAGCACAACATTAAGATCGAAGCGTACTCGCCACTTGCTCGCGGCAACAAGCTGAACGATCCACGCATTGGCGAAATCGCAGAGCGCCTCGGCAAGACTCCCGCTCAGGTCCTGATCAACTGGAGTGCTGCTCGCGGTAACGTCGTGCTTCCCAAGTCATTGACTGCTTCTCGCATCCAGTCCAACTTCGACTCGTTCGACTTTGAACTATCCGAGAAAGATATGGCGACCATTGACTCCTTGGAGGAGAACTATGTTACTGGCAGTCTTCACAAGTCTGAGGACTAAGTGGGTCATGGTCAGCTTCCTAACGATTGTAACGACGACATAGAAAGAAATATAAAGAAAAGATTAGCATCTCAGACATACATGCGTACAGACCAAGGTCTTCCAGAATCTTTGTTGGTAATTTCGAATACTTTAGTTTGTCTTCGATGATTTGACACTTTGGTACCGTGTGCTCTTTTGTGACTCCAGCATATGCATCCCAATGGCAACACTGGCTCGATTCATCTCGGAAGCAAGGTCCGTCGTGCATGGCTGCAAAGCATGGCAGGATCTTCATGTCAATATCTTCGTCGCGATAGATCTCGAAATGTGTCTCTGATTGCCAGGATTGTTGGCCGTGAACTTCGGACCATGTCATTCTGGAAGCAACTGCAAGAATTCCAGTGCCTGGCATCGAACGATGAGCAAATCTAGTGCAAACTGCAGGTCGGTAATGAGATGTCCAGAAAGAACTTTGGGCATGTGGAGCGAAGAACGAGTGCATGAAATGATACAACGAGTGAATTCGAGTGCGTCGGGTGGTGTTCACGTTTTTCACAATGGTCGGCTCTGACGGCGAAAGAACGTCAACTGATGCAAACATTCGATAATACCGGGTCCTTGACTTGGATTGCCACGATATTGGCGGTTTGCCTATTTGGGAATACCGGGGCCACATCATTGGTCCGTCGGAATGTCGCTCGCAACACCTTGCGATATCTGTCAGACTCTGAGCTGTTGTTATTTAGCCAAACGAAAGAGCACTGGGTTCGGCCAAAATCGTTCTGAACGACAGCGAAGGTTTGTTACTATTTTTACATGCCATTTTTGTTACAGTGTAGTGCAAAGTTGATGTCTGCTATGGGCTGCAAATGGCTTACCGACGAGCCCGGATGTTGATGGTGTCGTGATGGCACCAGGTCCACAAGTTGTTACGCGTGCTTCGGTTCCGCTTCGCTCGCCAGCCATTTGACACTTCAACAGTCAGACTGACGTATATCGCACGGGATAAAGATCGAGTATCCGCAATGTCAGACCTGGCCCAGAAGCTATCATGATTCAATCTCAGCCTTCTGCTCAGCTTCGGTCTCATCGTACCAACCCAACGCATGTGCTGCATATTCACCAGTCAAACCAAGCGAAATGGCTCCACCAGTGAACCAGGCTCCCCGTTTGAACCAGGCCCAACAGTCAGCGACGTTTGCCAAATCCACGTTCTTGATCATGTAGCCCAGAGTAGATGCCGCGCCTCCGCAAACGCCAGCGAAGTAGATCGGACCCGCACCGATGGCCATGCCTGAGCCTGCAAGGAGCGCAACTTGCACGCCGGCGACGGTAGAGAGGAAAGTCTTTGCGTTATGTTGCTGCGCGAGGGCAATTGACTTGATGCCAGCTTTGACGTCGTCCTTGATATCTTGGTAGGCGTAAATCATGTCGTACACAAGCGTCCATGCCACACAGCTTCCATACAAGCAAGCAGCTGAGACGAGTGCTGGCATGTTCGAAAGCAAGTCAATTCCCAGGGCTGGGAATCCCATCATGGCACCCCAGGAGAAAGTCAACCCAAGAACAAACTGGGGATAGTTCGTCACGCGCTTCATCAGCGGATAGATAGCGACAAAGATGAGTGACGGGGTGGCGTAGAAGAAACATTGCCATGGAAATTGCAGCAAAATAGCGAGACCGGCGAACAACTGCGCGCCCAAGAATGGAATAGCCTGATAAGGTGTGATTGCGCCTCTTGCAATAGGTCGTAGACGCGTCCTCGCTACGTGAGGGTCGAGATTGCGGTCCCACAGATCGTTAACGGTGCAGCCAGCACCGCGCATGATAATTGCACCAGAGTAGAACAGAAGACAGGTCCCGACTACAGTCGAGATCGGCGTGATCGGACTGGTCAGAGGGGCAGCCAGAATGGTGCTGAACATACATGGGAAAAAGAGATAATTGGTGCCGACTGGCTTGTCGAGACGGATAAGTTCAGCGTATGGGACCCACGAGCTGGGTAGGTGTGAAAGGAGACCTGTTGTTGGTGGCGAATATGCCGCTGGAATTGCTGGACCGTCTGTTTGTGTGGCTGCAACGGCCGGTCTCGTCTCTGGCTGTCGAGTAGAGACGGTAGCATTCATCCTTGAAGTTGCAAGACGTGCAGGTTGCAGTCGTCCCTGAAGAGCTAAGGGTCTGGATTTCGTGGTGGCGGTCATGTTCCATCTTCGTGTGTAATTTGATTGGAGTTGCTGTGAAGTGCGAGCGAAGGTCGAGTGGCCGCAGAGAGACTGACGGCCAGCATGGCGCATAGCAAGAAGAGAGGCCATATCGGTACTTGTGAAGTGAAACGGAACTATGACCTACCTACCTTAACACGTGATGGACACTATGAATAGTCATGGAAGAACCTACTGTATGCCGTCGAGGAGACCTGCTGTGACAGAGCTGCTAAGGCTGAAGCAATGATTACTGCTGCTCCTGTGCCACAGACATCCAAGTGCGGTGGGAGAAGATGAGTCGAGAAGATTCGCGATGAGTCGCAATGCCTGGCCTCTTCGTCTCCAATGGCGAGGGTGTTGAAGCAAAGCAAAAGATGGGCAAAGCTGGCTCGAGCTTCGACCTCGGTGTCGTCGCGCCTTCTTGCTCCGCGTCTTCTACAGACAGCTTCGCGATTATGCCACCACCAACAACTCCCGCGACACCAGCAATCCACAACAACCTCGCGCGCACGCTGCAGCTGCTATTAATTGTACAGTAGCACCTTGCAGCTTGATTGGTCTGTTCGAAGCCACGTGTACTTCACTTACTGCCTGCATACTTTCGATGCGACAATCCTCCGCCGCGTGAAGCTCCACGAACCAGCCTCACTTTTGACCATGCCACTCTGACCAGCATTGTCCTGCGTCACTCTGGTGGAGCGATTACTTTAGGACGCACCGAACTTGGCCTCGATCATCTCCCAAAATGCCAGCATCACGACCGCGCGCGGCCTTCGAGCCCATCGCGCCCGACTTTGACGTCAAGGCTCTCGTCGAAAACAACCAGAACTTTTCTTACGTTGACCGGATTTCGTGCGACATGATCGATCAACAAGGCATGAACGCATTCGAGAAGCTCGTGCTCTTGCATGTGGTAATTGGAGGAAAGCCCTTGGTGATCGACGGATTCGAGGATCGCCTTGACCCGTGGACATTCACTCCGAGATGGCTACTCGACAACTGCGGTGACAAAGTCGAGAACTCACGGAACCTTTCTGGCAAGGAGCACTTACCTTTGACGCTCGGTCATTACTTAAACAACATGAGACTACTCACCAACCAGTTTTTTGAGAAGCCGGGAGCATATAAAGAGAAGAACAAGCAGAGGGTGTATCTGAAGGATATTGATTGTCCGGCTGTATGGTGGGACAAACTGAAAGAGCACATACCGGGCATGCTCGCATATCTGAACGAGAGCACAGGCGATGTCGGCGGGCCCGGCTCAGTCCAAGATGGTCGACGGCAGGGTAAGGGGATTGCCCATGCCGGCGACCTGATGAGCTCGTTACCACCAGACATGCGCGCTGAGAATTTGATGTGCTATATTGGCCACGAGGGCACCTATACTCCATCGCATCGCGAGATGTGTGCCAGTCTGGGACAGAACATCATGGTGGAAGCGAGCGGCACTTTCGACGAGGACGGAAAGCCCGAGAAACCAGGCAGCTCCATCTGGTTTATGACCGAGACTAAGGATCGACACCTTGTCTCGGAGTATTGGCTCAGCGTCTTGGGCCACGACATTGAGGTGGAGGATCACTTTGCGCAAGTTGTTGCTTGGAAGAAGGCACCTTTCAGCGTTTATGTTGTTGAGCAGCGACCGGGTGACTTCATTCTCATTCCGCCACTTGCGCCACATCAAGTTTGGAATCGCGGCACGAGAACGATGAAAGTGGCCTGGAACCGTACCACCCCCGAAACCCTGAGGATGGCGTTGGACGAGGCTCTACCTCGCAGTAGAATTGTTTGCCGAGACGAGCAGTACAAGAACAAAGCGATTGTCTACTATACTTTGCAGAAATATGCAAGCCTGTTGGGAGCCGCTCAGCAGCAGGCTTCACGTATGGCACCCGAGGCAGGACATGTATTCATGTACAAGGGTAAAGTGCGCCAACTCATCAAGGACTTCAAGAACCTCTTCACGCTTTACACCGAGATTCTTCTGTCGGAGATGTTTAATCCAGATGAGCCCGCGCCCAAGAACGTGGAGTACCTCCCATTCGATTCCAACGTGACCTGTGCATACTGCAGAGGTAACATTTTCAACAGATTTCTGTCATGCGGTTCTTGTAAAGATATGCTAGGACACACAGACGACGCGGAAGGTGATCCTTACGACGTCTGCATGGAGTGCTTTGCAATGGGAAGATCATGCTGGTGTATCAGTGGCCTCAAGTGGGTTGAGCAGTTCCGCTGGAAGGAACTAGCATCGAAGTACGAAAGCTGGCGCAAACTCATCATCGCTCTCGGTGGCGGCCAGATTACCGATAAGACGCCACTTCCACTCATCGACGAGCGTAGACGCCACCCAAAAAAGACTCTTGCGGAGGTTTGCAAGGACCAGCTGAAACGCCGACCTTTCAAGGACATGCACAAGCCTGTTGAAGAGCCCAAATCAGATGTAGAGGACGAGGAAGAAATCGTCGTAGGCGACGACGGCATGGTGAAGAAGATCAAAAAGAAGAGGAGCAAGGCGTGGCTCAAAAACAACCTGCCATGCCATGTCTGCTGCCATCGCCACGCTACCTGGAAAATGGCCTTCTGCACGACATGCGACCGCGGTTGGTGCTACGGATCCTTGTTCAGGGGTTGGGACAAGATGCCACTTGAGATCATGGAAGACCCCGATTGGAAATGTCCGCACTGTCTGGGCATTTGTTTTGCAGGTGCTTGCAAGCGTGAAGGCAAGATGCAGCCTTACGAGCCCAAAGGCACTCTACTTGGCCACGACACGAAGAAAGTGGCCGACGTCCGCAGTGTCGAGGCTCTTGTGGACTTCAGTGTGAGCAACCTTACCTGGATCAAAGACGATGAGACCCTACCAAGAAGCCAGTCGAAACGTTTGAGCCGTGCGAAGGCGGACGCCGAGAAGGCAAAAGAAGACGGTGCCGACATCGAAGACGACGACGACGATGCTGAGCATGATCACTTAGATGAGAGCCGCGTCAATTATGAGCAGACGCCCGCGACGGGTACACCCATCGACCCAGCCTTGGCTGGTAATGGAGAGGTGGACATTGACTCTGATGCCTATTTTGCACGCCGCTTGCAACAGGCCAATATCTCTGTGCCTCCTCCTGCTGCAATGCTAGCAGGTGCACCGATAGGCAACGCGCCCGTGCCCGACGGGTATGCCCCGGCTTCCACGGCTGGCTACATGCCACCGCCTGCACACATGTACGGCCATATCGACGAGAATGGAAATACGAAATATCCCGACCCCTATCGACCTGGAAGCGTTGAGCCGATGAACGAGTTTGAAGATCCCGTGTCATTCAACGAATTCGGAAAGCGTCAGCGCACCACTGATGAGGGCGAGCAAGAGGATATCGCCATGACCAAGGGCAAGAAACCCAAGAAGCCTCGGATGTCTGCTGCAGGCTTCAAGAGCGTGGATCTTGCTGATACTGCTTCACCACTCCCCAAGAATGAAGTGCAACGTCAATATGGGAAGGAGAAAGAACGCAAGGCGCTCGAGAAGGCAAAGGCTGACGGGAGGTTTATCATGGTGCAAGCTGCATTGAAGGGCAAGAAGCGCATTGTCAAGCTCTCTGTACCTGGTCGAAGACTGGGTCAGTTATTAGCTGCGAAGGCGGCACAGGCGGCTGAGATGGCACAGGCAGCGCTTGCTGCCGGACTGACAGGCGATACCGGCGTCAACACAAACGGTGGTTTCAATGGACGCAAGAACATCCCGGAATCCACGAACCAGCCAGATGCTGCTGGACCATTGACGACTGATCTTTTGAAGAGTGACATTGCCCCAAAGAAAGACAACAAAGGGCTGAACAAGGAGCTGTACCAGCAGAGGGTAGAACATGGGCATGTTATCACCAGCAGGAGCAAGAAAGCGCTCATTCCGGTCGAAAAGGACGATAATTACGGCCATCGATCGATCGAGAAGAAGAGAGCAAGTGCAACGGAGAAGAGGCCTGGACGCAAGTCCAATGCACACCACGTCGGCTACGAGGAGGTCGATATTGGCTCAGACCTAGAGGAAGAAGAGCTCTTCGTTCCGGATACGAACAAGCGACGTTCCGTCCCGGGCTACCTCAAAGATCGCTACAACGGTGACGATGATCTACCCGACTCGCTACCAGATGACTTCAGGGACCGACAATGGGACAGCAAGAAGAAGGCTAAGGGTCGCAAGTCTGGCGCCACGGCTGCTGCTGTTGCAACGACTCATGCTGTGGATTCTGATGCGGGTCCAAACCTGAACGGAGCCAGACCGCCTGCTGGCAAGAGGCCCAGTATGCGTCCAGCCGCCGCGACCTCTCCACACGCAGATGACGATGCGAACTCCACGGGGTCTGCAGACGAAGACGCCAATATTGCGTCTACGCAAAGTTCCGGACGAGCTACCCCGGTCAGTGCCTCTGCCAATGCCGCCAGCCAGCCACCAGCGTCCTCCGGATGGACAGCTGCAAACAGACCGCAGACTAGCACGCCAAGCGCTGCCGTGCAGAAGCAGCGCCAGCGACAGAGCGCCATAGACGAGGAAAACCGCAAGGCTAAGCTGCAGGCACTGCAGATGATGGAAGATGCTTCACCCGGTGCACCAGCCACTCCTGCAAGCGCCAAAGGGAATAACGTACGCTTTTCCACGAATAGCGGTGCTTGTAATAATATCAGCATAGCCGAAGGCCTCGACGACGAGAGTAGCGACGACGAGATCGAGAGTGTGCCTGCCAAGCGAGGCCGGCCCATCAAAACGAAATGACGAGCATCTTAACTTTAATGCAAGCGAGTTTTTTGAAGCGTGTGATTGATGGTCTGAGGAGGATTTGATCCTTCAAATGTGTTGTGTGTTCCGAGTCCGGTGTTTATTGGAACGGAAGGAAGGGGCAAGTGGGCAAGCGGCTCGGCGTAGAGAGAGCTATGATGCCTTTGAGCACAACACATAACTGTAGCTCTCACTATTGGTTTCACATCATAATAGTGTAACAGTAACCAAAACTCCATGAGTCTCTATATGTATATCTTCCCATCACAGGACATAAACCCGATCGTCCCGACTCGTGAGTTTTGGAGATCACTTTGCGACCGTTTCCCTAAAACGCACATCTCCGTGTAATTGAAACAGCACCGGTGCACCCTCGCCCTCCCTCCCTCCCTATATCTGAGGGGCCATCGCAACGCGCCAATCCACGAAGATCGCCCGCAAAAGTCTAAACAAAGACCCAGAAAGTCAAAAAAGAACAACCGAAAACGATGCGCAACGTTAAGTTCATTACTCAGCAAACTCTGCCAGGGAAGATTGTGATTACCCGTGACCGCTCCTTTCGCATAAACGTAACATGTTCAGATGTCGCGTGTCAACATCACGTACAAGCAGACAATCACGAACAACTTATGGCCGTGCCGTCACACGCGTGCTTTGGCTTGTAGTGCGTGCATGAACCTGATTAATAGTACCCTCCTGCTACTACAGCGGAGCCTCCGGTACGAAAAGTTTGACCTGGACGTGTGTTGCAGGATTGTCGACAAGGCTGCATCAACATATAGGGACTCGCCAGTGACATTCGCATCAATTTACAGAACAGTGGAGCCCTGGGCAGAAAGTAGTGGCAGCGGCGGACTGCAGGCCCGGAGTCGCCCTGGATCTGTCGATTAGCAGTCTCCTTCCCAGGCAGGCGAATGAGGCGAAACAGCGCGCCAAAAGGGCGTGTGTGTCGAGGCACGAAAGAACGCGATGGCTTCGATCCCTTCTGATCCGATACACCCATCGGAACCTTAAGCTATCCGACTTCCGCGCCACGCGCAATAGGTCTCCACTCGCCAGAAGGTGCGTTCTCCACTTCGCAATAGGCGTGTCTCCACTCACATAATCGAAGGAGAGCTCCACTCGCAGAAGGGTGTGGCTCCACTTGCAAGAGAGAGACGCGGCTCAAAAAAGCACCGCACGCGCACGCCCGTGGCCCGGCCCCTGTAACGGGAGAAGCGTGCGCTGCGAAACTGCCAAAAAACCAGCGAGAAACCTACTTCCAGCCTTGCGTGATAAGGATAAATTAGCGGGGTCCGCTAGAGACTGTAATGCTCGGGCGTATGCCCGCATTGCGCAGAAGCTCCACCGGCGGGTAGAATCGTCGAACCGTCCCTTTTCTTTCTTACTTAGTGTTGCTCGCCACTAAAAGGCCTACCCACGGCACCGGCGAGAGGGGCAGAGCCAGACCTGACAGAAGCTTAGGGGAAGGCGATCCCAGCAAGGTTCAGACGCTAGGCTGGACGGCCTGAAGTCTGTGGCCATGCTCTACTTGGACGGCCTGCCTTGGCGGCATGGTTATGGGAGACGTTCTGTGAACTCGTGACGGTGTTCCTCCGATCTGGCGAATGGGTTGATGAAAGTCGAATGTGTGGCGAGGCTTGCGTCGCGGACGGTTTTCTGCCCTGGGTCTTTGAATTGTTTGTCTCCACTTTATGAGCTGAAACGCGTGGGAGGACGCGGAAGACGCTCTGTGGTACGGCAAGTTTCGTCGTACGTTCGTTGTTCGATGGGGCGGCTGCGCGTGCTGCGGCTACGGAAAATTGTCAATATTTCTTCGTCGGAGCCGACAAGGCAAACAGTGTTCGCTTTGCCGATGATAGCAATCGTAACATGCAGATTCCCAACACTGATAAGTTGAGATGGAGACATCGATCCGTGGTTGGAACTAGGACTGCATGCCAATAGCAGATGATACAGTGTGGTACTGACAAACAAAGGTATTCGATATCTATTAATTACTTTTACATCGCTCGACAGAAAGGCAGAGTCCATCTCTCCCGTGACCAAATCTTGTGTCCATCGAACCAGTAAATCGAGGATCAGGAAGATGTAGGGCATTTCCCCCAGCCAAGGGGCTCCCACCCGCATTGGATCCGCAAACGTTTGGCAACGAAAACGAAGCCCTGATATGTCGCTATCCACCATCCAAAGACCATGACACGAGTAGGGTGCGATCGCGGAATGGTCATCAACATAAGGTCGAATGTGTAGCTGATATGCGAGCGGCACTACTGTTGCCCTGTTTCCAAGTGCCGTCTGGTTTAGGGCTGATATACCGGCGGACTCCAGTGCGGAATTGATGTACAAAAGTAGCCGCAAGCATGTCGAGGAGGAATAAGTGGAGTAGGGCTGGGTGAGCCGCGTACATAGCTGCAACCTTGTGTTGTTTGTTGGTGGGCAAACGCTCAAATCAGTATGCAAACAGACGTCGCCAGCGAACCTGTTGGCTCCTCCTAAGTCCGGCCAAGCAGCACAAGCGAAAATTGCCTGGCTAGTGGTGCAGGCTGCAGTACGATTGAGAGCCTTCTGTCCGGTGTCGTATCAGCGCGGCCGGGTCGTCACTGCGACATAGCCGCCTGCAGCATGGTCAAACCGTTCCTCTACACCGACAGGATGTAGTTGTTTGAGAGGTAAGCTGATGGCTTCAGATGGTGCAGGTCCCCGCGTAAGACTCGGCCGCAGGCTAAGCAGCTGATGTCTGGGCGCCAGCGATCCAGGCTACACCCTGCGAATAGAAACAAAGCCAGCCAGCCTCCCGGCGCATGTCTTCTCGGTGATGGTCTGCCACGACGGGTATGCAAGCACCCTGGTGAAAGGATGCTGCCACTGTGGCCTTCGGCCTTCGGCCTCACCGATCGAGGCAACTATTTTATGCTGACTCGGGTGGCCTGCGGCATCGCGGCAGCTGTGAGTGGCGTCAAGGCTTCCACCTCCGGCGTGCCTTAGTGTACGAGAGCCCCACGTGATAAATGGCAACGTCGTTCCCAGTTGCGACTGCAAACCAGTAAGGTTTTTGTTTTGCTGCGACGAGTGCATTAGCTTTGTTCAATACGTACTGCGGCTGATTAATGATAAACAGCGCGTTACACGGATGAGCTCACAGTGACGTTAGACGCGATCAGCTTGTTGCTGCTCGCCAGCGTGGGTGCTTCGCCAGTAGCGATCAACCGCGCGCTCGGCCATCTCGCCCGTGAAGCGCTGACGAAAGTAGTTGAAGACAGCGAATTCGTCTTTGCTGAGCAAGTAAGAGTCCGGGTAGGATTCAAGATTGTTGGTAATCTCGGTGACAGCCTCTTCGAGATATGCAGTGACATTGGGATCGAGGTCGCCTTCGGTGTTGCGGGCGATGTCGATGGCTCTTTGGTAAGTCAATTGGCCAATACCATCGATGCCGACCGCATTGTTGTTATTGGTGGTGCTGCCACCCATTGCGGACGACGAGACGGAGACGGAGTGGCGATGGTACAAGGGTTCGGGCGAAGACGAGTCGCGCGATGGAGGACTTGGATAGGCAGGTGCAGGAATAGAGAGGATAGACATGGTCGTTTTAGTAGGAACGGGATGTGGTGATGGTCTGCGCTGGCACTGGGTCCCCGGCGAAATGAGATGAGGGAAAGATGCAGGAGATGGAAGGGATGTGAGCGATTCTTGGGATAGGGACGATGCCTGCTTACCCCGTGCCTCGAGCGTCTACTCACTATATCACTTGCGACGTGACTAGCAAGCTTCGCAGGAAACTCCATAACGCCATGCACTGCTGCCAGAACCCACACGTAGGAGGGCCCGGGATGCCGCCAAGGCATGCCGCAAGCTTTTGTGTTGCAGACCAGTGTTGCTGGTGCAGGGCGAGGTGGTCAGTGGTGGGAAGGTTAAACATACGCCTAGCACAGCAGTGAACCAGCACGGCTGGCGCCAGTGGGCGATGTCGTTAGGCGGATGGCCTGCGTGGGTCTGCGAGGGCTCCACAACTCGCGCATTCGTGCAGCGGTTGACGCCGCAGGAAGCGTGTGCATGGTGGGGACGCGCCTTTTCGGCAGATATCGACCGCCATCCACCTCCCGTGTGGCCTATCACCAGGCCTCAAGGCGTACTGTGCGACATTGACGGGGCCCCAAAGCGGTAACACGCGCTTGCGCCAGCGGCATCTTCATACTTGCAGGCCTTCACGCGCGACGACCGCTGTTGTGGTTGTGATGTGCAAGTAAGATGCACCCAGGCGAGGCGCGCCGGCCACCATATCCGAAGGTTTGATGCTGCAACAAGGGTGAAGACAAGGTTGCCTCTAGGCAAACTCAACTTCACCTCGAGCCACATGGTTTTTAGACTTTTGCCCAGAGCGTCACCGCCGCTCGAGTGCTCTTCGCATGTACAACGCTGCAACGACTCATGAGACTTTTTCGACAGCTAATTTGGCCTGCAACCTCCGTTCTTTCTTCGCTAGCAAAGCACGAGCGTCGACTCTCAGTCTCGGTAGATGTTATGGGTACTTTTGGCCGTTATAATTCCCACTTTGAGCCGAAGCCCATGCGGCAGACCAGATCGCCCGACCCTTGATCAGTCAGCCACACGGAGTGCATTCACGATGACCTCGCTTGTCTTCACGAGGCAAGCACGGTCTCAGAGCGAGATGCCATCGAACGTGACACGATGTAAACGGTGCATTGCTTATCCCGGTGATTGTTCATTATCGGGACGACAGTGTCCACTCGCTTGGCGTTGTGCACTCGAAAACGATCAGCCGGCACCTGAGCAAGCCGCACATGACGGCTCAGGCAGGCACGACGTATCGCATCAGGGCTCCATACTCAACTCTCTTTCGCTGAGGGCTGTCATAGAAATCCTTCGACCCAGACACAGCGTTGAACGGCAAAGGCAGCACGGCTGGTATGCAGCACAACAAGCGCTTTGCAACTGCAGCAACCGTCTCACATGCACGAGTGGTTGCAACACTCATATTACGGGGAAGCTTCCGTCTATCTGGAAACTTGTTCTTATGACAAAGACCAACCTCGGGAAGGAACATCTGCTCCTTACGGAGGCTCCTTACGGAGGCTCCTTACGGAGGTCGTGGCAGAAGAAGTGCTTGGCGAGGACGGGTTCGTTCGTTCATCGTAAGCATGACGACCTGTACCTCACGTCATATGCCCAAACTTGGAACTAGAGTGCGTCCCATGTCGTGTGCTTATATCCAGGAGGATCACCCACGTCTCTTGCTTTCTTTGAAGACATTGTACAGCCAGAGACGAGACGCCTCCAAGGTCGCTAAGATGGTATGGGATGACAAATATGATGTAGCTCGCTTGAGACACCTGCCGCCTATAAATTTGCCGTGTAGACGGTTTGTTTCGTTGCCGGAGACAGGACCGGAAATAACGGGCTGGCCGTGGCTGTCGAGCTCCAAGCAGTAGTGGAGCGTACCGATCTTGAACCCTCTTACGGTTGAAGGCCGGTTAGTGCGTTTTCGATCGTCTTCTCGGCTCTCTGGCCTAAATCAAAGCCCTGAGAGCCGTGTGCCTGGGGCAAGGCCGGCTGACTCGCTGCCAGCCCAGAATAATGCAAGTAATGCCAAGGTCCAGCCTTGCTGTCGGCGCCGGACGCTGTGAGATTCGAAGGACTTTCGAAGCTCGACTCAAACATTAAGCCTCCGCGGAGCCCACGTGTTGTTGGAAGACAATACAGTGGGCTCGCCCCTTCTGACATCAGGTCCCTCCTGTCATTAAGGAGGCATTGACATTGGAATCTTCGGCGCCACAATCCTGGGAGTTTGGCCGTTCGACCACTGGAGCTTGGACCTGTACAGGGTGAAGCGAGTCTGAATACCTTGCCTGGCAATATAGGTTCAAACTCCGTACTGGCCACCCAGTGGCAGGGCGAATAGTACGGACTTTGAAGCTAGACCGCGAGCTTGCCTTACACAGCTCGAGTGAAGTCGATCGGAGGCTCGGAGTCTCGGCATCGGCCGAAGCCGGTGTGCCTGAGGCCTCTCTCCAAGTGGAAGAAACATTGAACATGGGATAACTTATGTCATCAGGTGGGCATCATCATAACAAGCAGGGCCTGTGACATCTATACACCTACGACGGATAGCGCGCAATAAGCCGTTACCATAGCCAACATGTTTGTCTCCACCCGCATGGCGCAGCTTTTGCGCCAGAAGCCTGTCCAGGAGTCCATCTTCCAAGCAGCGACACGAAGGACTCTGGTCAAGCAAACACCTCTGCGCCAGCACCCCAGCAACCTTTCACGCACATATTTCACAGCCCGTCCTACCAAATCCCTGCCTTTGCGATCATGGCACTCCACATACCGCGACATGCTTCTGCGGCCGTTCCGCAACTTCCGCTCCTACTCCTCCAAGAACTCTCCGCATCTCAACCCAACACCGCATCTCGGCAGCCCTGAAGCTACAGGCATCAAAGCGCGGCTGAAGAAGCTTTCGAAAGAGTATGGCTGGGTAGCGTTAGGTGTATACTTTGGTTTGAGCTTGTTGGACTTTCCGTTCTGCTTCCTGGCAGTGCGACTTGCTGGGCCAGAGCGGATCGGGCAGATCGAACACGCTATCTTGACGAGGGTGAAATCATGGACCGAGCCAGTATGGAACATGATTGAGCCGATCGTTGGCGATTGGCGCAAGGAGAAGAAAGCGGTTACCGAAGCGGGCGAGGCCATCGAGGATGCTGGAGAGCAGGCGGAGCGGCGTCCAGCAGCTGCCAGTAAGTTTGTGAAGTTGCGAGAA
>Ga0265797_10001948_pt1 | contig 35680 bp, 36 predicted proteins | sample P2T30metagenome_FD_192433 | JGI IMG/M metagenome (GOLD analysis project Ga0265797, IMG submission 192433) | Plant litter microbial communities from East Loma Ridge, Irvine, California - P2 T30 | ecosystem: Environmental > Terrestrial > Plant litter > Unclassified | place: USA: California...
AGCTGCAAGCTAGACCACGCCAGCCACAGCTTAGATGTGCGCCAGGGCATCAAGCGAGCGCACATCAGTTCTCGGCGGCGATCAGGGTGATCAGGGTCTCGAGCAGACCAGATCAAGCCCGTGTTTCCATATCATGAAGCATGGGAGCGGTCAATTGAAAGTTTCGGTGTTCCGTTTTGGGATCAAAGTTTTCTAGTGGCGCATGGTCAGTTTCATGAGTAATGGTACAGCATCTGGGGAAGTTTCTGCCTCCGGCACGACCATGATCCGGCCTGAGTGTACCGTTTGTGGCTGTTGGTGCGGAGCGGGGGTGGAAGTGGTGCTTGCGATGAGGCACTTAGGAGGGGCAGAAGGGTGAAGTGTGGTTCTGAGGCACAGGGCGGACGGCTAGGCCCGCGCGTTAGTCATGGTCTTGGCAGACCCCGTCGCTAGCAAGCGGCCGGCGAGGTTCGCGTCGCAACATGGCCATCCGATACCTCAACCTATGCCACTGCGCTTTCACGTGCGGCTGTCGCTGGCAGCTACAGGTTTCACTTTGTACGCGCTCGTAACTCACTGCTCCAGGTAGTGCCGCTGCCGGCATGGCAGGCTGTAGGTGCGCAGCCCGATATACTCTGCTGGCAGCGACTAAGGCTAACAGCTGTGGCAGTCTGACAGTCCGAGACGCCGTAATACGACACCGCATGTGCCTTACACTTCTCTCCGAATGTGAACAAGTTCCTAGCGATCCGTCCACCGTCGTTCGGGAAATGGGCGACGGACGAAGCAACACATGAGAGGCTCATAAAGGACAACATAATGAGGCTGGATTGAGGAATGGCGATACCGCACGACTTTGCTTCATGCATGCATGCTGAGATGGGATTCTATAGTCCTCAAGACATGAATGCGGCCTGTTGCAGCCCCTCTGCGACGCGCGATACCTTTATTCTGAGGATGCACTGTGTGAGGGGGTCTACATAATTTTCGCGCCTTTGCACGTACCGTGATGACCATGACAAGGACAGCATCCTCTTGAGATTTACAATGAGCCAAGTACTCTCATGAATCTCTTCAACACACCACGTCTTTAGCCAGCTCGACTAAACAGGCAGGTAGAAGTTGTCTTGGCAAACTACGTCACTCCGATGCTCGGTACTTGGACAAGACTACCCGCGATAAGATCGGGATAGGAATCTGAGCATTATCAAACATCGTGACTACCCCCCAGATACATGGGTTTCTTGGTTCAATTACCATGCAGATAACTACCCGTTGTGATGTATGACAAGCCCGTACCCTGAGTAATGTATAAATGACGGTTCCGATATACTGGTAAATGTCCGCAACCCATACTTGCGGTATACGGACTGAGCATCAGCTAATCAGAATGGTTCAGTTCACACGCCTGGCATTTGTAGCGCTCTGTAGCCACGCTGCGGCTGGGCAAAACATGCCCTTCGATGCTCGGGAAGCCACCATCGACTCTGTGCACCATGCGCTCTACTCCGGACTTTCAACATGTCGCGAAGTGGTATCGTCGTTCCTCGCCAACATTGACGCCAACAATAACCGGACAAACGCCATCATCACCTTGAACCCCAATGTCTTGGCCATCGCTGACGACATGGACGAGCAGCTCTCGGCCGGTAATGCCACTGGACCGCTCTTTTGCGTCCCGATACTGCTCAAAGACAACTACGACACAGCGGACATGCCAACCACAGGCGGAAACCTCGCCCTAGCGCATTCCCAACCTTTGGAAGATGCCCCAAGTGTGACAGCGTTCAAAAACGCGGGTGCCATCATCCTCGGCAAGGCGAACTTGCACGAGCTCGCTTTAGAAGGAATCAGCGTATCCTCGCTAGGTGGCCAGACGATCAATCCCTACGACTCTACCCGCACACCAGGCGGTAGTTCAGGGGGCACAGGTGCAGCAGTCGCGTCCTCATTCTGTGTCTTCGGCACCGGAACGGATACCGTGAACTCGCTGCGCAGTCCAGCCTCGGCCAACTCGCTATGTAGTATCCGACCTACACGTGGGCTGATCACCCGGACGGGAATCATCCCCATATCGACTACCCACGATGTCATTGGGCCTATCGCCCGCACAATCAGAGACGTGGCAACAGCGCTGACGGTCATGGCTACAACGGGTTACGATGCAGCAGACAACGATACCGCATTAGTCCCTGGCCCCATCCGCAACACTGACTACACCTCCTCGTTACATACTACCGAGCTGAAAGGTCTGCGCATCGGTGTACTAGACGGTTTCTTCAACCGCACAGACTCGCCAGAAGTCACGCCCGTTAACAATGCCATGGACGCCGTTATGTCGCGTCTAGAAGCTGCGGGCGTAACACTCATCCCCATCACCGAATCCATCTACAACGCTACTGCCATCCAATCCGCCTACGACGTCCAGCGCTTCGAGTACCGCGAGCTCATGGACGCCTATCTCGCGCGTCCGTCCCTCGGCGGCCAACACCCCGCCACCCTGGCCGATCTGTACTCGCGCCGCATGGCCAACGGCACTCAGGGAGAGTTCCTGGTGCTTCCAAGTCAGTACGAGTATGTAAACACGGCTCTTGCGTCTTCTACGGGTAATGCTACGTATAACGATCGGCAAGCTGGTATTCGTAACCTTACGCTCGCTCTACTCAACACTTTTACGTCGAATGGCCTCGACGCTATCATCTACCCTGAGCAGAAGAATCTGGTTGTCAAGATTGGCTCCCCTTCGCAGTCGGGCAGAAATGGTATCCTGGCTGCTCTGACGGGAACGCCGGTTGTCACTGTGCCGGCGGGCTTCTCGGATCCGAGTGACGAGGCGCCCGTTGGTGTGCCGATTGGAATGGAGATTCTGGGGCGGCCCTGGGAGGAGGCCAAGTTGTTGGGCATTGGGTATCAGGTGGAGCAGCTGTTGAAGGCGAGAAAGAGTCCGGTTTGGGCGAGAGAGATGGTGGAGGGGAAGAGGTATGAGGAGGTGCCGGTTATTGAGCCAGATACTGCGAATATTCCTAGTGTGTATCCGTTGGGGACGCTCTAGATAAGTCTCATTGTAGGAAACGAACCTTTTTTTTTTCTCTCTTTCTTCTTTTTCTTTAAACAAGTAGCAAGAAATACAGCACTTTTCTAGTCATGAACGTGGGCGTGCTGCATCTCCAACACATGGACACCTTGTCTTTTCATCTCAAGTGCACAGCAGAAACTTTGAAATTGATTACCGTTTTGCATACTTTGCTTCCCGAGAATGAGGTGGTATGGAGGAACAATCGTGACTTCGAAGGCCTGGTACGTGCATATCCTAGCTCCGACAGTCGTCTCTCGTATGACGTCACATGGAAACCCCCCACCACCATGGGATTCAATTCTAAAAAGGCACCTGGAGAGACTACAGATATATTATTGGTCGCTTTGCGAAGTCTCAGGTGAGTTGAGCATGGTGGTGGGTTGTGACAATTTTTTGAATGAGTTGTTGTTCGGTGTTAAATACCAAATTCATGAATGACCCGTAGCACATCAAGATCTGACAAGTTTCTCTACACATTGCGTCTTATGCTCTTTTTCCCCCCTCGCTCTTCGAGAACGCATGCATAACCTTTCTGAGGAGTTGTAATGGTTCTTGCTTCCTCGCATGGTGGGGTAATGGATTCTAGATATCGCAAAACCTGAAGCCCTGGAGATGCGGGACAGGCAGCTCGCGATATGTATATATCGCGTACTCCCTGATATTTGGAAGAAGCAGAAAGCGAACGTACCAACATCTTGATGTAATCTCGATAATATTAGAGAAAACAAAGAAGTTTTGGTTACTTGCGGGGGTTCGAGTCGATAAGGAAAATGAAATCGTATTCATATTTCTCAAGGACGTTAGAACGAGAGGGTCTCTTGCTGGACACGCGACATAGAATCGATGCATTCAGATTCAATGTAACAAAGAAGAACGCTGCTCAAATGCCGACGTTGAGGAAATTCGAGCATGTATAGCTTTTGCCTTTGTTTTCTGGTCGTCATGTATAGATATCGTAGACAACTCCACCAGCCACATTGATCTTGTAGTGTGCACGCCGAAGACTTGAAAGACCAGATTATAGTGGGGGTTTTTGATTGCGATGATGAATAGCACCTGGGCAGTGTGGTCCGTGAAAAGTGGTATGATGTACATCGCGAAAGCTTCTCTCGAACAAGGACAAAGTCCTAAGATAATCTTGTTCATGCGACCGGACGAGAGTGCGAACACATTACACAGCATGATTGAACTTTTAATAGCATATGACGGACATTGCAATGTAGATACCAACAAGAACAATAAGCAACGAAGGCTTTCGTCACAGAAGCGAAGGCCGACATGTCACATACGTCTTTGGTTTTTCGGTGTTCAGCCTTGTACACATGTACGAGGTATGCAAGACTTTTAATATCTCGTGGCACGTATCTTGTGGTAGAAGAACATCAGCGCCTTTCATGGGTGAACGTCACGAGAAGGTGATTATCTTAGCAGAGATGTCAACAATCAAGCCAATCAAGCTGAGCTAGCCAGATTTAGTAGGAGTCTAGCTTAGATAGGCTGATGGTTTACTATATAAGGCTAGCTCAATTTGATCGGCTTAATTGTTGACATCTCTGTATCTTAGAGGCTTTTTTCCCCTGGGTTTGTTATAAGCAGTAGCAATGAGGGCGAGATGGCGGAACGGGAGGAAAGTGCTGTAATAGGATCGTATAACAATTGGCACGGGAGACTAGACGCAGATGTCAGCGTGGTGTCTGATCAGCGCGACGGAATACGCTGCACAGCAGCGCACCTGTCAAAGAGTCATCACGACATGGCGACATCGCATGTGCGTATTCAAATATTAGTGCTCACGCATTAGCGACATATGTTGTTAGGGTATAAACGAGGATAACGTATTTGTCGTCTAGCGGTCAATGCATCCCTCCTCTTCCTCAACTAACCCAATCCTCTCGCAATCATGGTGTTCGTCAACGCTCCTCGTATACCAAGGCTCCTCCTCTACTCAGCCCAGTGCACCTACCCAGTTGAAAATTTTCATAGTCGTGGAGCAATTCGGTATTGGAAGCGTATTACGCGTTCGCGTTCGTGTTGCGGACTTTTATGATGACACCGCGGCTTTTCGGTGTTCGCATTGTCCGGAGGGTATCCACACTCCCGAAAAGTGGCATCGCCCTCAAAAAAGGAAGTGCGGAAAGATGACCAGTCCGAACGCGATGGACATGCATGTCACTCAACGCAATGACGTTGGAAGTGTGGCGCAGTAGGAATTCATTCATGATGGTCGGCCGAAGGGCATCCGCGGGCGGTCCTCGGAGCCAGATCCTGCAGCTGCAGTTCATGAAGGGCGCAGCGGTCTTGCTGATTGAATCGACGCGAGCTCCTCCGATATGCGCATGCTAGGAGGGTACAATATACGGAAGTCGTCGTATTCGTTGTGGTGTTAATGGTTTGCGACGATAGCTCTCAAGGCGTGTTCTGTTGCCCGGACCGCAGTATCTTTCCCAACATCCAATGCGCAAACTGCAAGGCCGGCATGATCATGGCTGCAACGAGCCGTGAGACGCCATCATGAAGCTTCCAGAGCACCGTCTCTTGCCATGCGTCCACGTCAATGTTCCTAGCTTGATCCATCTGATCTTGCATCTGCCTTCGTAGTCTTACAGCCTTGGTAGGTAGCTCGAGACCCAAACCAAGGTATAGCCCGACGATAACCCATTCCATAATGACTTGCCTATGGAATCGTTAGCAGATGCCGCATTGAACAAGATGCAACATGAGAGCCAAAGTGATGAGTGATACGTACATGCACAGTTGAAGCGTCACATCACCACTGATGACGTTGAAACGCCCACCTTGCCAACCGTCTTGGGTGATATTGGGCACCCATTTCTCAAAAGCGAAGCACATCATGTAGACAACATCGACGACGAAGAACGGCAGACTCATAACGACAGTCGTAAGAATTCGGACCTCATCTCTATCGGCAAGGTAGAGACGCGCTGAGATGACCGTGGTGGACCAGATCAAGACGAGGAAACACGCCAAGTAAAGCGAAACACCGGCCTTGGTGGCTTCCGTAGCTGCAAAAGTGGGTCCATCTCGAGAATCCGGATCGATGCCGCCAGCGACGATAAGAATGAAGGAAATGATGAGCGGGATGTGGACCATGAGCAAGATCCATTGCATGCGTCGACCTTTGGGGCGCGTCGTCGCGTTGAGCAAGCTGCTGGTAGCCATGAACAATGGCGTCAGGCCCATGGTGGTCAGGATCGCAACACCGCTCTCAAGACTCGTGTTTGACGCCTCGCCCTTTGGAAACATGGTCGTGGCCGCCAAATCGAGTGACACCTGGGTAAGCCGACATATGGATAACAAGGTGAGCCATATCCACGGGGTGCTGCGGCCCAGGCCCTGACGGAAGATGAGCCAAATGGAAATGACGAGATAGAGGAAGAAGACGACGAGTGTCGCTATGTTGACGGTGGCCGGGTAGGTGATGAGACCCACATCGTTTGACGAGGAAACCATCGATGTCGAGACATTGGGGTTCTGGATGATGAGGGTTGGATGCGAATGGAAGGAGACGGGAGAGGTTGGCACGAAGAGGTTCATCGCTAATTCCGCTGTCCGAGCGCTCCGCCTCAACGCCAAGCGCGCTATCACGTGGCGGCGTGCGTCCAGACCTCGAGCCTGTTCTGACGTTTGTGACGCCCATGGTCGCACACTGATCCTTTGCGACATCTAATTTTGATATCCCAACTTTGCACCACAATTCTCATCGTTCGTCACCTTCTGACGCACAACATCTACACAACATCGACGTCCGATCGAGACAGAGGCATCGGCATCGCGCGGAGATACACTCGGTGATCACGCTGCAGTTTGCCACTTAGCGGGCAGTGCCCCCCGAAAATCGGCATCGCACTAAAGAACGGACCAACGCGCTTTGCCCGTTCGACGTCACTAATCTCGCGTCACGATCATCACGTTTAACAAAACGCATGGTGTTGTAACGATCAGGACATGCAGAATCGGCGTGTGCCAGATCGAAATGATGCATAGCGCTGGATTTCTAGTCCACAAACACGACTCGCGCCATTTACGCATTCTCACATCTTTGCGTTCCATCCCTCGTCATAAATAAGTCAAGTAAGCCGAGAAACTGTAAGGAAACAGTATTCGCAGCGTTGGAACTCGTTACAAGCAGCGCTGCAAACCTATGCAGTTCTGCCTCACCTCCGCTTTTGTCATTTTGTCTCCAATTACCTCTGATAGTTAAAGTTGGACCTAAGCGCTAGGCGTTTACGGCCACCCAGACTGGGTCGCTCTTTCGGTGAGTGTTAGACGCGTCGTTTGAGCTGAACGACGCGTAAAAGACCCTGCTGCTGATCGCAGGGTGGGCCTGAACCTTGCAGCCTCTCGGATGTCTGCACATACAGCCGCAAAGGTCCTACTTCTTGCTGTGGCCTGGAAGCCAACGCCGGATCGACGGCGGCCGACGACGAACTCATGGGATCAATGGCGAGCAACCTCGGATCGATGGTGGAGAACAGCGGGCCCACGGCGGGTATGTGTGCGCCCTGGTCGTTTTGGTCGCCTATCGCGTCGCATTGCGCGAGAGAGTGGTTCTCCAACGAGGGGTTCATAGCCGAGGACGATGAACTAGCGGCGGACGTGTTTGCGCCCTGGCTCTGAACGCCACCCATCATGGCATGTTGTGGCTGGGCGTTGCTTCCGGGCACCTGCGACTAGTTCATGGGCACGTTGCACTCGTTCGTATGCCGTTGTTGCGGGTGGTCAAATTCCGCCATCTGTGGCTGGCCCACTGCCATGTGGGCTCCCTGCGTGTGCGCTTGCTGCTGCTGCTGCTGCTGCGATGCGAGGTACTCGCGTTGTTGTCACTGTTCAGCTTGACACATCCACTTATAGAACAGCGCTTTGTGGATGGGTTCCCATGTCCAAGGGGCAAGGTGTCATAGTTTGTATAAAGGATCTGTCTTCGGATCATATCCTGGCAATAGTTGATTTTCCCTCAGCAACCTCATCCATAGGAGAGGGAAATCCTCCTCCACACGTACCCCATCGATATGACCGAGGAGTAGCATACGCTCATTCAGATATTACGGGAATCTATCTGCTGATTCTCTGTGAAGCCAGTGTAGTTCGAAGGAACGACCTGCACCTGTATGTTGGACATATTGATGGATCTTCTTGGACCGGAGAGACTACTGAAGGTGAGTCGAGGTTGAGATTTTGGCGTACGAGATGGTGTGATTGCTCGACCTGCTTATGTACTTTCCTGTTGCGGTTCCCTGAACTTTTTATCGAAAAGCTCAACTATGGTTGCTCTTGTCAATATAAGTTCAACTATTGTTGTGCGGAAGGACGTTCAGAACCAGCCAAGTGCACTAAACATTGTGACCCTTCTCCGAGGATACATTACGCGTATCTGGAGCCAAGGTTGGAGCCGTCTTGAATATTCCTCTCTCATGATTTATCTACCAGCTTCGTCTCAACAGCCAGAGTTTAATTTGGCAAACACCGAGCGCATCAACTATGATTGCCTCATCACAGCAAAATCTTGCAACATGGCAAAGACCTCAAGTGATCAGATATCTGCACGGCCACCCACACACTCCTACGAAAAGCGCGCTCTCGTCAAACTACTCAATTTGCAATAAGCCTCCTGACGTCATTATCTACTTGTCGAGTGTGTTGGATTCAAATTAGAGAGGATTTGCCCATATACGCAATACGCACGTGGGTGCGGCAAGCATCGATAATAATAGATGAGATGGCTCCTTCTCACACTCCTGACGTTTCCCCTCACAGTACCCAGCGTACTTTTGTAGAAATCACGTCGACACCCTTCTCCTCACCAATCATAAATGGCCGATAATTCAGCAATGCTGAGCCAATTTGCTCGTCCAAGGTTTGCGTAACCCGCCAGCCTTCGATATACACTCATAATCACACATGTCGCATCCCATACCTCCTCGACCGAGCGAAAAATTCCGATGAATCGGGCTGGCTGGCGAGTGATGGACATATTCCATTCGATGGTGGGCTCGTTGAGTACGGTTCCCGCAGTGTACACCTGCCAGACCGATCTTTCTCCGCGCGTCTTGCTAGCTTTCGGGAAATTACCTCTACGACAGTGTTCTTCTTGGAACCACGAGTTGCAAATAGCAGCAAGTTTCAGCATGCAAAGCTTGGAGTTTATGTTGTATACTGCGAGTACTGGAAGGTCCACAGAACTCAGCCATGCAAGCACGTGCTCTGCAACAGCACAAGTGGAAAGAGCCGCCCCATGGCTCACCTAATGAGACCTTCTCCATTGCTTGTAGTAAGAATCAAGCGTCTAAAAAAATCTGCCTCCATGTGCAACAACGAGCACTGCAAAACCCGCATCTGCAGACCAGCCATGTTGCCTTATACCTCCAAGGTCCTTGCCACGCTTTTCTGTCTTCTATCTGTGATGTGGCGCCATGATTCGATTCATCCGCTGCTTTGGCCTCCTGAAGTCTTGCTCATCAAACTTCTGCATAGCCAGCCGGCATCCCTTAACCGCTGCCGCTGCCACCGCCTCAAGACTCTCATTCACCCAACTCGTACCGCGCCAACTCGGGCCGAGAGAACCTGCCCGGTAACTCAGTTATATTGGCGGATGTCTCCATCTCTTGGCGCATAGTTCCGATGCCATCAAGTTCACGTGCGTGTCCCTTCTTCCCGGCCTGCGCCCGTAGGTCTTGGATGCGCATTGCCCGATACGCTCTCTTGGCCGTATTGCGTTTCCAAAGCAGGTATGTGCCTGTGGTAATGAGCAAGATCATGCCACATGGAATGCCCACTGCTAGGCCGATCGTTGCGCACAGCGAGAGCCCTGAAGGGTGTGTCATGGTGCGCGGTGGACTTTGCTCGGTGTTCGTTGCGCTGGTGCTTGGAGAAGCGGGCGCTGTCGGTGTACTATCGGATAAGTTGGTGAGTTGCGCCGAGGGGTCTGAAGGAGAGTTTGGAGTACTCGGTCGTGCAGAATCGGAGTCTTTGGATGTTGATATCAGGGATGCTGAGGCGGCCGTCGAAGAAGCCACGCTAGGGGCTACTGTCCCAGGTGCGATAACCACTGTAGTCATATACTGTGTTACGTGCGTAGTCGATGGTGAATCAGCAACTGCCGTACTCGTCCCAAAGATCGAACTGCTCACATGTGCATTGGCTGCTCGAAACATTAGCTGGAAACATATTTAGCCCGCTAAGAATCTCATACAATAGCATGCGTCATTCAAGAAACCCAATGCTTGTAACACTTCTGATTCAGAACATTGGTTCGTAAGGCAAGTATTGACACCTGGATGCTGCGAATTTGTGCAGCTGCAATTAGGGTCTTCTATGCCACAGTCACTGGTCCCGCCCTGGTATTCGATGCATAGTCGCTTACGGAGATCAGCTGCGTCGAATCGAGAATTGGGGCGGTTTAGACTTACGGCGCATTGAGATAGATCTCGGATCTGCAGCACTCTTGCTCGTGCTTGTGAGACTGCCGCGACAAGGTCTAGGATTATGAAGAAGAACATGGTTGGCCAGTCGCCATCGCATGTAAGGAAGGTGTTTAGGGGACGAATATTCTAGCTTGATTCACAGACAAAGCAGCATCCGCAGGCCAGTTGTTTGGGAAGGCTGGTATGTGCAGGGTAATGTGGCGCAGAAACGTCCGCATCCGGCTGGAAAAGACGCCGAGACTTTTGACTCATCAAGCCGATAAGTGACAAAGACAAAGAGATGATACATTGCGAACTTAACATCTCACCTCCACGAAACATGCTTGCTTCGCACGCACCACCGATTGAGCTCCGTCGTGAGTATAACAGCAATGACTCAAGGAAGCCGAATCATATCTGCACTCCACCCGGAAGTCCTCGCCAGCCGTCATCCTTGCCGCCCGACCGACAAAATCGGTAATGTCTTGCTTGGATGCGGTTGGTTACACTGAGTACTTTTCTCTACCAAAGCATCGATCGCTTTGAAAGTGGATTTCCATGCAGAACCATGCATCTTATCAGCCAGAATCTCCATTAATACCATCGGGTGTAGAAAGGCAACGCGCGGAAACCTCGCCTGGTAGATTGATGTTGCGCTGCAGTCGTCCCTTTACCTTTGTGGACCGCCGGGGTGGATACATTCGCTAGCACGTTGGATCATCGGAGGTCGAGGTAGGTCAGCCCCAAAGTTGAACGGTTTTTCTGAAACGATTCGTCTGTGCAGCAAAAGACTCTCCGTAAGCGCTTTGTGGCATACCAGACAAACACCTCCTATAGAAAGATCTCCGTCGGCGCCTACTTTCCCGTCCTTCGAGTCATGGGCGCGCTGCTTCATTGTATTGTTCAGTCTACCGCAGCATGGTAGAAAAGGTACAACATATATGCTCCCGGTCGATGAAGAGTGGACGTGCACGCAGGCGGATAATGCGGCGACATGTGGCTGGGTCAGCGGCGCGCTGTTCTTCGAGGAGTTTGCGGATCCGTATCTTGCGCGGCAATCGGTATCGCCAACTCTTGGGATCGTGCCATGAACTTCTTGTAGAGGTTTCGACTTCTTTGGTCACGATTCTCTGATTATGATGTTAGTTTGCAGTTCGAGAGAAGGATGTTGATCTCGAATAGCGCGTTGCATATATCAGACTGGGGCTTCTTCGTAGCCAAGACCCGTGAGAATGATTCCGGGTCAATGATTGATGTCGGCCAGTCATATTCATCTGGTATCTAACTTAGGAATCAGTCATTGTACATGTCTAGCAGATCCCGGAAGCCTTGTGCCAAAGGCTTGCGGCACGACTAAAGTGTCAACCGAACGAGAAGAATGAATATGCAATATTGAATGCGCTAGAAGCTTTTGATCATGCGTTGATGGTGGCGTGATAGAACTGAAAATGCGTGGTGATGGCTATGTAGATGCAGGTCAAGGAGACGCGATATCGCAATCACGCGATGACGCGGTGGAACGTGCGCGCTTACATCATCATATTTCCGTAAGCGGCAAATTCTGAATCGGCGTTGATCACGGATGACGCTCCTGATGTTCAAGGCGACAATTTTGTCTGGAGCAGTCTCGTTACGAGTCGTGTAATCATCCTTGCTGATTAGGTGCCATCTCGTTGAATCGAAAATGAATCCACCGGTCTCGCGATCATTGTTAGCAATGCTTTCCCAGCCTAACTCAGAAGCGCCGGGTGTTGAATCCAATTATCCACGGTCTTCGTCGCGTTCGATTGAATCAGAGTTCGTTACAACGTGGGGCAAACGCTTTATTACTGACTCTGAGAAGTCGCACAAGGCTGCAGATCAAGACGTGCCTGGGTAGCGTCCTGTAGGCATGCGGCGCAGTCGTCGCGTCTACAGCTTTGCGGGCTTCCGTACGCAGTTTCAAACCATTCGCTTGCGGGCAGCGTTCCCTCATCTTTTGTGCTTGTCAAAACTCATCCCGTTAGACGATGGCATCGCCGACTTCGCTTTCACTCCCTGAACCAGCTGCGGCGCCTGAGGGCCTTTGCTCACAGTGCGCGGCATTCGACTTGGACGATGCACTATGCTTCAAACCTGCGATAGCAGTCCGAATCGTGCTGGAAATATATCAGCTAAAGCCGAAGACCTGCGCATTCTGCAGATTCCTGAGTGGCAGTATGGGCCATCTGCCGAAAGGTGGAATGTACAACGTGACCGCTGTACAAGCTCATTTTGCGGTAACTCCTCTTCTCGAAAAGATCGAAGCGCCCATACTGTGTATCGAAGCACGGCGGGATTGGCGGATTTTCAACCTCTTCAATATCCGCAGCTCCATCATCTTTGATTGCACTGGACCTATCGCTCGAAACTTGCAACCAATAGCACGTCTGATCGACTACAGGGTCGTTCGTGAGTGGATAGATTCGTGTGTACACACCCATCAATGTCGCACAGTCGATAGAGGGAAGAACTTACGATATTCATACTCCGTACCCGGCCTGAAGGTTATCGACTGCGAGCATCGCTTAATCAGAGACTTACCAGCTACCGCGTCGTATGTGACATTGAGCTACGTCTGGGGTAACCCGAAAGATCAATCTGTTGGTCAAGCTCGCCTAGAGTCACCAGCACCTGAGCTTCTACCACAAGACCTCCCAGCGACCATCGAAGACGCCATCAAAGTCACGCTCGCACTTGGGCACGATTACCTGTGGGTTGACAGGTACTGCTTGAATAAATCTTCAGAGGACTTCCATGCGCAGCTCAGACAGATGGATAAGATCTATGCTGGGTCGGCCTTAACGATTATCGCAGCGGCCGGCTCTGATGGTTCTTATGGACTACCGGGCGTCAGTCGGCAACGAGTGGTGAACCAACCCTTCTACTTTGGCCGACGGATCTTGTATTCCACTCCCTTGTTTAGTAGAGAAACCCTGGAGAGTACAACATGGAGCTCAAGAGGCTGGACGTATCAGGAAGGCCTACTTTCAACTAGGCGTCTTGTTTTCACTGACACCCAACTCTATTACGAATGCCAGGAGAGGTCTCGAATGGAAGGCTGGTTAGCTCCTGAACACATGTTCTGGCGACGTGATGAAGAGAGCGCTGGTTCTTGGTGTGACTATTTCAACAAAAATCCAGACCCGGGCCTTTTTCCAACTATCAACGGGCACGTTAAGAGTGTCCTCCACCGGATCGAGGCATTCACAAAGCGATCGCTCACGTATGAAGACGACGTACTCAATGCATTGCTAGGCATCTTTGCATTACTACGACAAGGCACGAATATTCCATATAGTGGCATACAACATCTTTGGGGAATGCCGTACTTTGGTTATGATGTAAACTTTCGGCGCGATAGAACACCACTTACTATATCGCTGTCAAGATTTGTGAATAACTTAAGCTGGGATGTAGATAACCCAGTCAGACGGCGGGTTGGATTTCCTAGTTGGTCATGGACTGGATGGATTGGTACAGTAAGATGGGCAAAGGGACTGATGATGGTGGACAACGGCCGATATCACAGACACCGATCTACACCTGATGTCCCATGCACTGTCAGTTTGGAACTCCGGAATGGAAACACCGTTGACTGGCGAATCTACCATGCCATGTCTTACTTACACGACACTTCCGAGGACGCACGAAACGCGCAACAACTCACTCGCTTCATACACATCAGCGCTTACATCACTCAGATCATGCAATCGGACGCACCGCATTGCTACCAGCTTGAGCTTGATCGCAAGAAATCAAACAACGATTCTCGACCAGTATATGTGTCTATCAATCCTACAGGGGGAGATCATGTCAACGTCGGTCGAGGATTGTTCGTGATGCACTTGCCGTGGTATCTCGAATATGGCCACGATAGCGAGTGCAACGTCTTAGTGGTTCAGCGTCAAGGCTCACATTGGGAAAGAGTTGGCATTGGTAGTACGTCGACATTCTTGGAAGTGGCACCCGTTGAAAAGACATGGACGAAAATTCGCCTCGGCTGATGAAAACAACATCCTCGGAGTTGTTTGTTTCACGCCCTCAAGGTCCGACAATCCGGGATCACTTGGACGGATGCATGTATGCCACTGCTGCATTGCGAAACATGCTATGCCAAGGCCTGCAGCACAGTATGCTTACCTCAAGAGCAACTAACTAGTTAATTAGACATAGTTCGAATCATCATACGTGCAGAGAGCCATATGTAGACCGGTCAATGCTCAAAAGAATGCAGCAATCTTGCCAGCGGACGCATTCGAACGCTTTGAGGCGAGAATGGTCGGCATTGATCAAATCCTTTTTGAGACATGCAGTCGTGCATACTCTGAGGGCATTCATATCTTCTCAATCTTTATGCAAGTATGCGTTGGCAAGTCTGACTTATGTTCAAAACTGGATGGCCTATAGATCTTTATCCTCGACCCATGCGATGTAGGCGCAGTCAGGTAAATGTGCATCACATCTAATCTTATAACCTTGACTAATTATTGTTGTAATATGATAAGCTCGGAGACTGCTAATCAGATATCAGCTCTAGTACAGCCTTTGAGAGATTGGGGTTGTTAAGACATCACGCGTTGTCATTGCGATATTGTTTTGGTGGACAGAGTGCGTCGCTCGGCTGTGAAACACGTCAGCTCAAAAACATTGTTCGAAAAACTATACTGACGAAACTTACCCAGACCCTTCTTGACAAAGTGATGCTAAGTATAGTCGTCATGAAAATAATACTCGCTTCTTCCTACAGGATTCGCATCGTTAATTGCTTTTTGTCGTCAACATGGCTCAAAAGAAACAATGTAAAAGGAACACCTGATGCTAGATGTGAATCAGATGTCGCTGTTGTCTTGAGGAGATCTCCTTGAGGGAATGTTTAAAAGACTATCCAAATCCGCCAATCTAGAAGTCTTACTCTAAACATCAACACTTCCCACTTGCTTTCAAATCATACACCTTCCACCATCTATATTGCAGTAAACGAATCAGGCGAAAACAATGGCATCAAATGGACTACAGGACTATGCCGACTTTTCACTTCCTATACCACCGAACCGCTACATCGATGATCCCGAATACTTCTGTCGATTCCATCCACGTGTTCACAAGGAAACTCAAGCATCAGATGATGCCACGGTTCAGTGTCAGATCGATGTCTTTGGGAGAGCTAATGTGGGGTTCGTGAAAGGGTGCCTTAGTCTGCGTTCAGGTGGTTGGACATCCTTGACTTACCCATATTGCCTTCCTGAACGTCTCGCCCTCGTCTCTTACATCAACGAGGTTGCCTTCTTCCAAAATGGTAGGTTGCTTCCACATTCAAGTTATTCTTCACTAACGTTGATAAAAGACGTCGATTTTTGGCTCCCGTTTGATGTAGGTGTATTCTAATCATGTTCTCTCAGGAAGGTCCTGGATATTTGCTAACAAGATTTCTTATCTAGCCGGACACGAAATGTTGTGATTCTAGTGTATCAGTTGGTGGTAGAAAGAAGGCCGTGGATCCAGGTTGGCAGAACCGCCATACGCAAGTTTTCGCCAAAATTGCTATTCAGCTTGTGGATACGGACTCTCAACTCGGGAATCTTGTAATTCAAGGCCTGCAAACATGGAAGCGTGGTGAAGCCATGATGGAAGAGGAGATTCGATATCAGAATCTTACTCAATATCTCTCGGATCGCCTTGTGGACAATGCCTTCGAGTGAGTAGATCTTCTTCTACTTCTTCGATCAAGAGCTTGCAACTAATATCTGTAGATTTCTCTTTGCCGTCGCTCGATTTGGATCCAACTTCAGTCTCACTAAAGAGGAAGAAAAACTGATTGAACCAGTTCTCAAACCTTACTATGAGATTATGATTCTCACGAACGACTATTTCTCGTGGGAAACGGAGTATACGACTTTCCTCCGGTCCAACGAGAAGGTCGTTGTGAGAAACGCTGTTCCCCTGTTCATGGAATGGTATTCAATGTCTTGTCAAGAGGCAAAAGTCGCTCTCAAAGAAAAGATCAAATCCCTTGAGGACGACTATTGCTCACTCAAAGCTGAGTTCTTTTCCCAGTACCAGATTCCAGGTTCTTCGCCTGCCATCATGCGGTGGTTTGAAATCCTGGAAGGCGTACTGGCAGGCAACATATTTTGGAGCAAAACATGTCCTCGATACAACACGGCATTTGGGAGTGAGTACAAACAGTACCTGGCTCAGAGAATTAACGAAGGTGCCTATTTCTTCAATAGTTCGACAGAATCCTCCGCAATCATCAGCAATGATATCTTAAAGATATCGAAGCTGAATCTTAGCGGGCAAGGCGTGACCGATAGCGAGTGCGGAATGGGCTCTATGGGTAAGTAGATCGAGGAGAAATCTCTGGAAACAAACGATTCAACAGTATCTAAACAGTACGCAGGTCGAACTAAACCGTCCTTGTTTACCTGTGAACGGCTCCCGCCGTTGGACCAAAGCGTAGGTTTCAATGGACAATTTAGAGTTGGTCTACGCTTAGGAACTAACACCAACTATAGGTCATTGAGTATCCATCGAGATACATTGCATCGCTGCCTTCCAAAGAAATTTGGCACACGTTCATCGACGCTTTGAATACATGGTACCAGGTACCACAGCACCACTTGACTATCATTCGGACAGTCATTACACAGCTACACAGCTCCTCACTTATGTAAGTACAACCGCATGTAGGATAAGTCTCTGTTAACCTTTTGAAGGCTAGACGACATTCAAGATCACTCCCCACTCCGTCGTGGCCACCCAGCCGCCCACAGAGTTTATGGTATCGGCCAGACCGTCAACTCTGCTTACTTCCAGTGCGCCGATGCACTAAGACAGATACAGAAGATATCCTCTGACTCTGTCTTGGTTTTCACTGGTAACGTAGTTCTACCCTAATGTCGAGATTCTCTTCACTAATTCTTTGAAAGAGGAGCTCATGGCGTTGCAAATAGGTCAGGGAGCCGATATGTATTGGACATATCATTCAATCACGCCCACTGAAGAAGAATACCTTCAAACAGTTGATTCTAGTAAGTTGTTTAGTCTTATAGACTTAGCCACCATGATAGTCTACAGGCTTGTTCTCTATATTCTAACAATGATATTTCCAGAAACGACTGCCTTGTTTCGTATGGCTAGCCGCTTGTTACAAGGTCAGGCAACCATGAATAGGTAAGCTATCGGTCGACCACATAGACTAGGTATAGTCCCTAATATTCATATAGATGCATGGATATGGAGGAGTTTTTGACTCTATTTGGACGGTATATACAGATCCGGAACGATTACCAGAATCTCGAGTCCTCTAAGGTTTGACACCAACCCCGCCATCTGCGTTCTCTGCAAAAATAGCTGACATATTATAGAACACCAAGAATCAAGGCTTCTGCTCCGATTTCGATGGAGGAAAATACTCTCTCCCTCTCATCCATGCTTCAAAGCTTGGCAGCCCAGAGATCAATGCGATCCTGCAGCAGCGGAAGCGAACAGAAAGTCTGACAACCGATCTCAAGATAGTCCTGTTAAGCGAGCTGAAGGCAAAGGGTAGTTTAGCGTACACTCTTCAAGTACTCCAGAACCTCGAGCGGGCTATCAAAGAGGAACTCCAATCTCTAGAAAGCGAGGCCGAAATCAAGAACTGGCTACTATGGAGAATCTTGCAGCAGATGAGCCTGGACAACCACCATGGCTGAGCTGTTGCAGGAATACAAGCGGTAGTCCTGGTACTATAGATAACAAAGCAAGCTACTAGACTAGCCTGATTACTGCAATACAACGTTGTGTTAACAGATACAAGTCGCTTCACCCACTGGCTAGCGTGCTACAACACAATTTCTTACTAAACATTGGCAAAGAGTTGGTATTGTTCTTATGTCAACATTCATGGAAGCGGTATCCGTTGAGACGACATGAACGACGATTCGCCTTGACTGACGAAAACTGCATGTCTATACGCGAGCGTATCTACTACTTCACCAGCTGTTCTTACTGTCGCTTCCCCATCGCCAGTTTTATTTGCCGTAGAAAGTACTCATACGATACTTTGTCTCACCCTCGTACTGCGCAAGATCTGACAATGCTTGCTCGCCCTCTCGGATGATAGCCTGCCGTATTCTCTCGCTTCGCGGCTTGATGCTCACTTTAAACACTTGCGGTCGCATGTTGAGGCCGTTTCTAGTGGACATTAGTACTTGCATGTTAGTCGCCTCCCGACCAAGACTTACGTGTAATCAAAGATATCGACCGGTATAGGCTTCCCACTCTCGTCTAGTGCTGGCTCGATCTTGAAACCCCAAACTAGTCTCGCAACGGTCAACCATGTGCCTTGTTCGGCGAGCGCCTGGCCTGAGCACACGCGTCGACCCCAGCCGAATGTCATGTATCCCCTCTCACCAGGAAAAGGTCGCGAGTTAGGATGATCCTTCATGAAACGGTTTGGATTAAATCGGTCTGGGTGGGGAAATTCGCGTTCATTGTGGTGAATCGCCCACACGTTTCCCTGCACCCATGTTGATTGTGGGATCAGATAACCATTGTAGTAATCGTCCTGGACTGGAGCATGTGGTTGTCCACCAATAATTGCAACAGATCGCCATCGAAACACCTCTTTTACGAACGCGCGCATATAAGGCAGATTGGCGTCGTCTTCAAACGAGGGACTGCGATCCGGTCCGACCACGCGATCTAGTTCTTCCCATGCTGCATGCATGGCTTCTGGAAACGCTCGCATTGCAAGAACAGCGGTAATGAGCGTACTGCTCGAAGTGTCTGATCCAGCGCCGAACAAATTTCCAGTCAGCGCGGAGATCTCTTTCGGATTGAGACCATACTTTTCCTGCTCTCGAAATAGCATCTTCGCATAGCAATCATCGTGTCCTGGCTTCGCATTCGCTTCACTTGCTAAGGAGTAGAAGAAGTCATGACCACGATGCGATCTCTTCTTTGATCCCATGCCGTGCTTCCATGGCGCATATTCGGTCGGTACGCGAGCAAGAATTGGAAAGGTTTCCATCAGCATGGGAAACGTCTTCCCTGGCACGTTCAGATCGGCCGCCCGGTGCATTAACGCGATAACGTCGGTGATGATGGGATCATCGTGGCTCGCGACACGCCTGCCGAAGCCGATGATAGAAACCACGCTGGTCGCATAGCGTTCAAAGTGCGCGACATAGTTTTCGGGGGTACGCAGGAGGTCGAGGGCGACAACTTTGCTCTCGTCGTTCTGGAAATCACGGTACTTCTTCACTTGCTGAATGCCAACGCCCTGATGTGTCACCTTGCGCAACATCCGGAAGCGCTCACGCTGCGCTTGTGTGGTAGTGATGAGATTTACGAGATTGTTCTGACCAGAGCCGAGTTCAGCAAAGACAAGCATACGCGGCCTTGAGCAGTATATGCCTGCTCTCTTATCAAGAAGTTCGTTCGCGGTCCAAGCATCGTTGATCCATACGGTCGGATTGCGTCCGATCCAATATGTTATCAATGGGGTGTTGTATTTTTTCGACAGTTCCTCGAAGAAGATCCACGGCTTGTTATCTGGTAGCTGGAACGTGTTGCCAACGATTGGGTATGGGAAAGGCCCAGGCGGCTTCTCAACATCAGTATCATGCTCGCACGCTACAGTGTGGCGTTCTTACCATCTTTGATCTCATGTATAGCATCCAAGCATAGTCTGCGAACACCCCCAAAGTTGCGGTTGCGAGGACCGCCAAGGCAATGTTTCCCACGCCAAACTTTGAGATACCATGCTGCAAATAATGCAAAGGCAGAGCCTCGAAGATCTGTTCTACTGCCATGCTTCACGTTGTTCAAAGGGTGCGCTGGCGACGTCCGTGGGATGAAGATGTGCCGAGTTACAAGATGCACTTCTCCGAAGCTTCAGAACTCCACCGTGGCGGCTATGAGCAGGCGTTCAATAAATTGACACCTGATACCGAGCGTGCTAAGCGACAGGCATCACAAGTAGCGGGTACTGAGTGCAGCCATTCGTAGTGAGTTGCATGCGCACAACCCCACATTGCGGGGGTGGGGCATTGGTGCCGGGTAAACTTTGCAGCTTCATGGTCATCTCGTACACCCGAGGGGTATGCGACTCTTTCCCCACTGGTACGAATACGCGCAAGAGAGTGGGTCAGCATCTGTGGGTATGGTGTTGGACGGCAAGCGGGAGACTGGCGACAGATATTGCGCCGAGACGCGACGCGCGACCCGCAATAGCGCCAAACTGCCTCATCGCCGTGCTTCTGCTGGTCACTACGACAACACAACCACGCACAATGCTCTCTATCAACATGTACATCGACTGATATCCAAGGATACAGCGCGTCACTCAGCAATCACGCTTTGGCAGCCTTGTCTTCTGTACTATACCTCCCAGATTTCTCTATGATGTAGCACTTACCCGATGCGGTGCCTACGAAGACCGACTCACGAAGCCACCACGAACGCGATGCTTCTCAATCCGGTGTTACTATGTTCGAACAATACATGATTTTCACGTCGAGGAAACTCCGCTTTTTGCGGCGGCTTCCTGACATCACTATGTACCACTATTCGTCCTTCCCATAGGACCAAAACTATGGTAGCGATAGCCTGCGCAAGAATTCCTCGCAATCCCTCAACTTCGTCGCACACCACTCCGAGGACATATCAAACCCGCAAAAATGAGAGTGATTGACATGGAAGAACTCATGGCTTTCATCCGTGAAGACCTCGGCAGCATGCTCAAAGACAAACACGACGTCTATTCTCCAGGCAGCCTGGAGTCTCTACCTTGTGAGCTCATTGTCATGATTGCTGAGTATCTTTCTAAAAAGGACCTACTCACGCTTCGATCACTGGGCAACCGAAACATATCACGAGGTATCGATGACCGCTTTGTAAGTAAAATCTAACCTAAATATATTTGCTATGTCTTGCATACTTTCCAGCATTACGTAGAACCCAGCGAGGCCTTCGGGGTCAGTTGTTCTGACAACTAACTGCTCTGATCAGGTCAAAGTATGCTTCTCCAGACGACGATGTCGAACGACCATGGCAAGCGTCGCGCGCCTCGAGGCCTTGTCTTGCACGCGACTTGCCGAGCGTATTCGCACACTCGAGGTGTACACTATCTTCGATTGCCAGCCATCACGATTCGGGGATCTAGCAACAGGAAAACCCTGTGCGAAGGCTGCCATCAGTACCTCCGAGGTGCCATGGATGTTCGGTCGTATCTTTCAACGTCTGACGAATCTCAAGAACTTCTTGTTTCGCGCTCCTCCTGGTCTGTGGGGAATGTGTGACGAGGAATTAACCAATGAGCTGCCACTGTTTGGTTTTTCCGAAGCCCATCCGCACTTAAGGTTCGGCCCTCGATATCACTTCGGGCTGCATGGTCCACGGCACGATCACGTTATCGATACGTACTCTATGGTCAGCCTTGGTTATGCCCTGATTTCCAGCCTCCAGCATACAAGACAGCAGCTAGACAGCTTTGAGATATTGGGATTCGCGGATTCGAAATGGCAGTCGAAGTTGACATCTAGTCCACTATTACTCTACTCCATGCGAAGGGTATGCGCCCTACGAGCCCTTACATGCCTGAAGCTCCAGTTGGATATGTTGGCCTTGGAGAATGAATCCATGACTTCCCTTGTCTTGATGATCGAAAGCAACGCGAACCTCAAATCTCTGCATCTATCTGCGCGCCCATCGAGTTGTCAGCGCTGGTTATCGCGTAGCGAGAATTGGGCACCTTTGCTTCGGCTACTAGGCTCTAGCCCACCATTCCGCCTCCGCTCACTCGAACTTGACGGGCTTGTCACGAGCACTTCTGCGCCCACTCTTGCGCGGATCATCAACGTACACTCATCCTCGATTCGCCGCGTCGTTCTCAAGCACACAAACTTCCATTACCCGAATACGCTTCGTGAATTCTTCACAGCGTGCGCCAACTCGGGTATACATTACTACAGGTCAGAGAGCCTCTTGTTCCACGAAACGAGCATGCTGGTTGGTACTAGTCTAAGCTTCCGCGTGTTTGAGGACAAGGAAGACGAACTGCACCGAGATTGGTCGGGCGAGGAGGACTTGGATCAATGTGACCTGCTCGATACGACTTGCCAGGATTGGGTGGAGGTGCGGTTCCCTAGCGGAAGGGACATACTGGTATACGACAACGAGAATGGGCAAAACGGAGATGATTGGATGTACAGGGCCTTTATGGCCGGTGTGTCGATGATCAAGGATGGTGCTCTCATTGATTCTTAACGCACAATCGCTACAGAGGGGCAGCACTTGGTGTATTGGAGTGACGTCAAGAAGGCATTTGAGGGACGAAATGTGACGTCGATTTCAATGTGGCACCCCGATGGTATTGTATTAAACCAATCCCAACATAATGTCCCTGTACCATCTAGCAGATGCCGAGTACCCTAAGTTGGTGTCGAAGCCGCGTCCACTGATATGGAGGCCTGAAAACAATGTATGAGCGCCACTTCAACTAGATCTTTTCATGTGTTTTGATCGGTATTGCTACGTACGCATGTATTAACTAGAAATCTTGACATCATGTTTTTCTGCTGCATTCTTCAACGCCTCTTTATCAAGCGGTCTACTTTTGTCTGGCACAAGAGTGCCCTCGAACTTGCCACCAGCATCCGCGATCAGCGACTCCAATCCATCTCCGCTCGAGTACGCCCAGAAGCGGTTGTATCGGTCGAGGAACTCAATCGAGATTGCAGTGCCGGCCGGAACAAAAGCTGTCTCTCCTGCTCGAATGACATTCGCACTCCCATCAAGAGTGACGTTGATCGCTCCATCTAGAACATGATATACCTGGTGAACCTTCATGAACGCGAATGGCCTACTCAGGACCGAGTTTGCCAACCGGTTACTTGACTCGATAGCTGTAGCTGCAAAGTTCCCCGTGGGCGACTGAGTTTGCTTAGTGGTGATGAAAGGCCTGCTTAGCACACCCTCGAGTAGATGGCACGGTCCTGTGTTCGCCTTGAGATAGTACTCCTTGCCAGGCTCATCGGGCAACTTAGAGTCCTCTTCCTTTGTCAAATCGCTGACTTCCGCACCCTGAAATCCTGGTTGAAAGACGACGTCGTACTTCTCCTTGATCTCCGTGATTCTAGATCCAACCAACTCTCCTATGTCGCTTGTATCAAACTCATCCGCAAAAACACCATCATACTTCTTACAAATCAGCCGAAAGAAGTCAACCCATTGTCCAGGAGTGACTACTCCGATCGATTCGTTGGTGCCATCATCGATAAGCTGTGGTCGATGCACGACCTTGGGAGGAACGTAGCAGAAATCTCCCGGACCGAGGATTTTACAGCGATTTCCCGCCCAGACTTTCACATGTCCACGTGTGCACATGAAAACGTCATGAGCCAAGTTATGATAGTGGAAGCCTGGAGGGTCCCCGAGAGCACCATCGTATCCGAACACAGATAACAGGCCCGAAGTCTCCTTCGCACTGGCGAGTAGGCGTACAGTAACTTTGTGTCCGGGTATCATCATGGTATCGCCCTCGTATGCAGGAATGATGTATGGCGAGGATTTACCAAGCGGTTGTTGCACGCGTGGCATGCTAGAGGATTGGGGAACGTCCATTTTGGTAGATGTTTGTATGAGTTTCAGGTTTGGGCCCGTAACAGTAGTGATTGGTATGGAAAGCCCACGAGTAATGTCTTCCAAGGCGAATGTAACTGGCCTGGTTGTGATGGAATGATACATCTCGAGAAACATGAAGGATACACTGTTTATAGTGATACATACTTCGGATCGGAGCATAACGAGAAGCGAGCGCGATCCGATCCGGGCCTTCGGACTGTAGCATCATTGGATATACGATAGTCGGGTCGGGAACGGGTCTATACTCTGATTTCAGCAAAGATGAGACGCGTTGCTCGATTCGCGGGGTACCGTAATTCTCTTTCCATTATGCTCCGTTGAGATCGTATCAACAGCCGACAATTTTGGTATAGATGAGCGCGATGCACATCCATATTGAAGGCGAACCGCCTTCAGAAATTCCACTCCCGGAGTTCAGCGAATGTCGTGAATACTTAGGTATATTGAGATCGCATCCCGTTCTACATATTTGCCATATCATTTCCATATCATCTTTGAGTATTCCTGGTGCAGGTGTAGTGTTTGCGTTTCGCCAGTCAGGAAACTCCGGGAAGAGTGGGGTTACGACGTCTATCCCGCATTCCGCTATCCACTTAGCCTCGGCCGAGCTATGATAAAGTTACCGTTCTCTGTAGCCGCTGATGATGTCGGTCTTTCACTAAGAGCGATGTGCGAGGACAATGCACGAGGATAGTGGCATAGTCTGTGATGCGGCAGCCTCCATCGTAGGTACCTCTGGAAGTAGCCTCCAAAGCATCCAGATTACACGCTATGTGCACTATACGTAGAAGACTTCAAGACGTTGAACGCAGTAATATGCAACATGTCGCTCATTCAAATCAGGCTGAAGAGCTTATATGAGGAGTTAACTCACAAAGATGAAGCCTTTCGAGCTGCGATTACAATAGAACTATTCTTGAAGACGAGCATGTCACCAAATCCGAGCAAGCCATCGTATCGCAGATGCATGACGCGTGCCTTTGCTCTTAAACATTCAGAATAACTTCTTTAAGGTAGTCTGTAGGGCTGCTGGTACATGAATACGTTGGAACAGCTATCGAGTAGTGTCTGCTAAGACATCTATAATGCTTGCATTGATTACAGCGAGTGCGCATCGCACAGCCGTTATATATGTCTTGCCCTTCAGAACTTCCAAGACCATCCATCATGGTTCAAAGGCTCCATCGCAGGATGTGCAGCCTCTGCTTTCGCGTACTCCTCGTCAATTATCTTTCTCTTCGCCTCACTACGAACCTTCAACATAACAGGCATATGCTCTCCTGGATTTCCTGGCATATCTCCAGGGAAATCTCTCGGGTCGAGTGGCAACTTGGCGTTTGGCGCTGGCACGATCTCAAACGCCCACACTAGACGCATGATCGCAATTGCCAGTGAACGTTCGGCGACATGATACCCGGGACAGATACGCCGCCCGGATCCGAAAGCGAAATGATCGCGGTCTTTAACGTTAGCGGAGTTCTTGCTCTGCTCACTATTCGTCAAGTCTCCCTCGTACCGCTCAGGCCAGAAGCGATCTGGGTCGACATGTCGGCCCGGGTCATGCCCAATGGCCCACGAGTTGAGATGGATACGAGAGCCGGCAGGCAGACGAATGCCATTGTAATTCAGCTCCTTGGTAGTCATATGTGGATGGCCGAGTGCAACAGGTGGGCGCCAACGCCAGAGCTCCTTCATCAGGTAGCGTACGTAAGGTATCGACTCGAGGTCTTCGTAGATTGGTAGGCGGTCTGCAACTCCAACTACAGCTTCAATCTTGCTGAGCGCCTCGGCCTGAACAGCGGGAAATCGCATCATGGCCTCGAGGAAAGACCATGATGACATTTTCGAAGTATCTGCAGCGCCGATAATGAGCATGAAAGCCAGGTAAGCGGCCTCAGATCGGTCTTCAAATCCCATGTTTTTCTCATCCTGTAATACACGAGCTAAGAAAGAGTCGTTGACTCTGCCCGCCTTAATGGCCTTTTCAACTCGCTGCAGGCGCTCGATGGACCATTTCATGTTGTCTTGAAAGAGCGCTCTTGCCTTTCTCTCCCAGGGCTTGAGGACAAGGGGTAATCCGTCCAAGATTGGGAGTATATCGACAAGGTGAGATCCAGAAAGTGTTCCTAAGATCTGTTCTAATCCGCTGCGGAAGATGTATTCAATCACTGGATCTTTCTCGTCTGGGATATCCATGCCGAATGTTTGACTGGCGAATGCGCTGTACGTATACCGGCCAATTTCGTTGAAGAGCTGGACACTGTTACCGGCTAGATCGTCATTACCGGCGACTTGCTTCAGAAACTTTGCCGTTTCAAAATGCAGGTAGTCGAGACCAGCATCGGCGCGTGTGACACTGGTCATACCTTGCAAGATGACCTTCCTCTGGTGTTTCCACCTGGGATGGCTGGCACTCAATAGAAGCACGTTCTCTTGATTGCATATCTGTTCGTTGCTAACGATCCAACGTGGGCGCTCCGATGTCGTGGCAGATGCTTTATCGAAGATGGCTTTGACGGCTTCGTCACTATTGATGAAGTACTGAGTAAAGGGCCCAACTTGCAAACGAACTATCTCGCCGTGGTCGCGAGCATACTGGCCGAAAAGTAGGTGTAGGGAGCCCGTCTTTCCGGATCGGATGACATCGACCGCATTTCCCAGTAGTGGCACGCCTGGTGGTTTCGGAGGCAATGGCAGCTTCCCCCTATCTTGAAGCCAATGGCGCATCCATGATAGTAGGTAGACAACCGGGACTGTCAACAAGGCCAATAAAGGGATCGGTAAGAAGGCCATGATGATAATCTTGCTAGCTGCATAACTTCCATCTCACGGTTGTGACCTCTTTAAATTGCACTGGCCGGTGCGACGTTGTACGACCAAGAGCGGACCCAGATCTACCACCTTAGACCATTCGGCCATCGTTTCGCATGGACAGACTTTACGAGCAAGAGCTGTTAAGGTAGTATGCGGGGGAAGTACGGGATGTGGAGAGCGGGGTCGGGATCTTCGGCTTCCGTCGTTCCCGACCCGTTGCCATCATCACTTGATGTTCCGACTACCAGAACTCACAATCCTACCGGAACTTGCTGAACGATCCTATGCTGCAAAGGTATCCGAAAAGATGGTTACTGAAGATACCGTCATACCAGCAGCGGCCGTGAACGCTAACGATGACCTGTGTGGAGAGCTGCCATCGCCTCAAGCGTCAGCTTCGACTAGGGGAAAACGTGTATCGCTCGCGTGTCAAAGTTGCAGGTCTAGAAAGACCAAGGTAAGATTCTTTGCTTCGGGAGCTTTGGCGTTTCTTAGACTGGTGTATCCTTGTCTCATTTGTTGACCCATAACGTTATCAGTGCGATGGCATACAACCTGCTTGCTTGACGTGTCAGCACCTCGGCATCGACTGTGTATATGCGAAAGCGTCTAGAAAGACTGGTTCTAGAAGAATTAATGAGTATGTGTCTAGAACTCAGCTTGGGTGAAATCTGACAGCGACAGCCGAGCTCAGGCGATGCACAAAGTCAGAAAACTACAACATCAGTTGCATACGGCGACCAGATACTCAGCAACGACCCGCCCTGATGACACTGTGGACACTGTAACCCAGCGACCTGATGTGATCCATAGACTATGCGCCCAGACTGAAGCAAGGGATGTCGGCAATATTGATTCCGACACAGCTGTTGACATCTCTGAACAAGAAGTTAGTGAGGAGGTTCGTGCCGCAGAGGTCTTCCAGGATCGGCACGCATCGGAGTTTGGACACTTCGGTTAGTGATTAGCTTTCATTATACGAGCTCTCTAACAATATGGATAGGTTTGTCTTCGAATCATGCATTTTTTCGATCAATATCACGTTGCTTCATACGCTTCTTGCGTGGTGCGCCGCAACAGCATGATCAAACCCAACCAGAAACAACCGAAGACTGGAGTGAGATCAACACATCAAGAGTAAACCCAACAAGCAACCTGAAGCACAACTCTGAGGAAACATTACCAACCATTTCAGAGTCCTTCTCAATGCTTGACCGCTTCATAGCAACTAGCGCAGGAGCCTTTCCTTTCGTCAGCAAAGCGACTCTAACAGCACCTCTCAAGGAACTGGCCTTTGGATCTCGCAAGCCAGGATGGACTACAAAGCGAGCACTTGTCAACATCATGTTTGCACATTCGTGTCTGGCAATTGAAGATCCCAAGTGTGATGTGTATTTCCAGCGGACCATACAATATCTGACCCCTGAAACTCTCCGAGGCGCAAGTTTGGAACTCAGTGAGTTGTTACTCTCTCGCTTCTTTATCAAGTATTAACAAGTCCCTTAGTCCAATCGTTACTGCTCGTTACGAGCTATCAACAGCAGCAGCAGATGCCTGTCAGTAGTGGAACGTACCATGCCCTGACGGTAAAAGCCGCATTTCAGCTCGGTCTGCATTGTCCTTCCAGCTACAAAGATCTTTCGCCATCAGACTCTGAGTTGAGAAAGAGACTATGGTACAGTTTGATCAATCAGGATAGGTATTCCCTCATCAATCTGATTTTCCCCAACTAGAAGCTAAGTTACTCAGGATGCTTTGTATGTGCCTGGGTAGACCGTGTCTTATTCCGTCACAGCACATATGTACGCCTGAACTAGAAGACCCGAGACAGATTCACCACGTGTTACCTCTTGCGCATGAATATCAAGTGGAAAGTCTTCTTCAGCACAAATACCAAACGTAAGGCTCGATGATCATTCTTGCGAAACTCGAACTAACAAAGATGCAAAGCGACCTATATAGTATCATTGCAGCCATGCTCAGTGACGTTTACCAACACAACATCGGAAGGGAGATATCTTTAAGCACGTGGTCTTTGCTTGCATTGAGATTGCAATTGTACCAGCGATTTGAAGAGTGGCGTCAACAGCTCGACCCTCGTCTAAGGCTCATCACACCACAAGAGATTTGCACCGTCCTTACATCCCGAATCGAAGAGAATCGTTTCAGAATAACTCTAACAGTACATTACTACCGCGCTCTGATCATGCTTAACGGACCGGTCATTAAAAACTTGCTGGATGTCGTTGTCGGCTCCTCCAGTGTAGATGAAGCTGACGAATCTCTATTCGAGCAATGTGTGCCGACCATCAAGAGCGATCTCGTTGTACTCGAGAACTTGAATCAAATCCTTTGTATCATTTCACAAAGCGAGGAGTTCATGAACCACAACAACGTCCGATGGATTTCCAATCATGCCTGTAAGGACAGGCGTTATACGGCGATCAGATAAGGTAACACTAACGAGAAGCAGGTTCGATACTAGCCATGCATCTTTTCTGTCTTGCATTGCTGTACCACATCCGTCCTGAACTTGAAGCGAAGACTATCACTCCGGCATCTAGGATCAGAGGTCTACTGGGGCAATGCCTTGACAACATGAGAGTACTGCAACGGACTAGTCCATTGTTTCGGAAAGCTCGTGAAGCGCTCGAAGTCTTCACTCAAAAGCTAGACTCAGTTTGTAAGTCGTCCAGGTCGACAGCAGCTATCTCTGATGTGCCTTGTCTAACGCCGTATCAATCAGGTATTAGAGAGCTGCCTACACCCGGCGCTTCCGCCTCTGACATTGGAGCACTCCGCAATTCTCCTCCTAGGCATTACGACTTCAGCATGAACAACGACTTCTTTGGGCAGTCTGAATTTGACTTTCTGCTGGGAGACGGTTTCTATTGCTAAGCTTACAATATTCATCAAGCGGCAAGTCTATGCCACTGCAGTGACACTAATTCGTGTTTTTCTGTCTCAACTTAATGCGGACATTGAAGTTCTTGCGATGTACGAAGAAGGCATTCTTCAAATACATCGGCTCTTGGCTTTCGTCAATCTCAATCTATGCACAAGTATTAGTGAAGCCCTGAGATCGCGTATCTGCAATGCTTACCTCGAACTTCCTCAGGAAGGTGGGAACGATCTTGTATGTTTCTAAGAGGCTGATGTTTCTCCCAATGCATGTTCTTGATCCTGCCCCGAAATGAAACATACTGGACTTCATCTTCGCGATGTTTGCAGGATCAGCACCTTCACCCTCAAGCCATCGCTCGGGTCGAAAGATATCCGCGTCTTCTACGAAAGTCTCCTTGTCCTGATGCAGGACCCATGCATTACAGCCAACCACGACTCCTCCAGGCACATGATGCCCATCTATAGTGGCACCCTGTGGCGGTGTGATACGTTCGAGAAGCAAGCCAACGGCTGGATGCATTCGGAAAGACTCAGTAATGACGGCGTCGAGGTAGATGAGCTTCTTGGCAGCGGAGAAAGGAATAACATCATCCGCACCAGTACTATCTTGGAGTGATGCCAAAGCACCTGAATCGTGTGCGTCATCGATCTCCTCCATCAATCTCCTGTATACGCGTGGATTTTTCAAGAGGTAGTAGAAGACGCCAGCCAAGCTGATGGAAGTGCTGTCAGAACCAGCAATGATCAAGGATGCGCACATAGCGGTGATTCGATCATCAGTCAGAAACTCCGGGTTCTTGTCCTGTGATTGCAAGAATCGTTGGAGAAAGGTGACACCCATCTCGCTGGAAGGTTTCTTTGCTGTATATTGTTTCTGATTAGCCGATACCTCGTCTTGCCTTGCCAAAGCAAACTTGATAATCGCCGCGTTTGGGCTGACTGGCCAGAGATTTATACTCTCGAGGAATAGTTTGATTGGGTTCTTGACAAGGACACGATCCCACCAGGGATTTTGGCCTACCACAGTGCCATAGTCTTGGAATGAATCCACCGTAGCGATGATGTCTGCGACGTCTTTATTCTCTTGGACGAAACCAAGTCGCTTGGACCAAGTAATCTCCCCGATAACGTCGAACGCGAAGTACTGAATCCACGTAGATAATGGACAGATATCCTGTCCTTTGACGTAAAGCTCTTCTGTACGCTTGAGCCAATAAGATGAACAGCTATTCACAAGCGGTTCAAAATCCAGTAGTGTCGATAGAGCGAACGCATGGTTGACAGAGCGTCTCAGGCGAGCATGATGGGTTTCTGATCTTGTCGAGAACCTGAAAATGGCGTATGTAAGCATCTAGCACCTGCAAAAACGTGTCGTATTCGAGCTCACAGATTGTAGACAATGCTGCCTTTTTTCAGGACAGCAAAGACATCGTAATATCCACTCTGGCGTTGATCAGTTCCATCTAACTGGGCTATCGGTGCCGTCAAGACTGACCTTCGTAAATCCTTTATTCAGTCCGTATATATCCTGGATAGCAGATGGCTTGCCAAACGACAAAACGTTGGGTCCGACTCGGACAACGTCGCCATACTTCGCATGTAATTTGCGGTATGTAACATGTGTGTCTCGCTTGTATACATCCATCGCACGCCATATATTCGTCAATGACGCGAAATAAGGCCCAGGATATTTGCTAAGACCTTTCTGAAATCTTTGTGCCAATAGGTAACAGATCAACGAAGCGACAAAAACCGCGCAAGTGGCCAACATCTTGAAAGGAACCAAAGCCTTCGATACTGTAACAGTAACACACAACTAACGAAGTCATAGTGAGATCCATATGATACTTGGGAAAATATATAGCTGCTACGACCGTACGATCATAGGGTTTGACGGACGATAACTTCAACTCGATAACAGCGTCAATGGGTCGGGTCGATGGTTAGACCAGTTCCGATCCCGAGCCGCCGGCAGTGGTTGTATCAGTTTCCAGTTCGAGCCGATGATTGAGCCGAACTGACTTCCGAGCCGATCGGTAACAAACAACTGACCAGGCCGCGTTCCAAACTCTACAGAAACACCGCTATCACGCGTCGCATCATCGGCGAAGTATGTCGAGCGTAGTAGCGGGTTCGCACATGATATCCCGGTCAAGTGCTTATAAACCTATGAACCTTCGAAGCTGTCCGTCCTCCAGGGTTACTTCACCAGAACTTCATATCCGCAGCAACCTCAACTCGTACCACATGATCATGTCTTCAGTTGATCGCCACACCTTGCCGAATGGCTCTCGACCCATCGAAGCCGTCCGAAACAATGGGCCCGACGATTTGGCATTACAGCGCTGGAAATTACGCGAGATGGCTGAAGGATGGCCTATGTACCGCGATGCATGCGAATGGGAGAACTTCGATTCTATATTCCACGACGACGCACATATATACACTACATGGAGCGGCCGCGTGCATTACAAGAAGTTCTTCGAAATCTCCAAAGCAGGCATGGATAAAGGCGCCTTCATCATGCATAGATGTGCCGGAGCCAGTACTGACATTCGACCCGACGGTACTCGGGCTGTAACGAAGCTTAAGTCTACTATCACGCAGCGCTTCACCATTGACGGCTGCGAAGTCGATGTGGAGTGTGACTGTCGCTTCTGCTACCTGTGGGAGAGAAACGACGTTGGCGAATGGAAGGCTAGGCTTGTACGGCATTGGTACGAAAAGGACAAGATGATCCCGGTGAATCCGAATAAAGTCCCCGTTTTGGACGAAGCAAGATTGGCGACTTATTCGCCCGGCTATAAAATGCTTGCTTACGGTCAGGAGGAGACGATGGATGGTATCAAAGTCCTCCACGGCATGCCGGGACATCGCCGTGAAGATGCGGGGACACCTTCTCGTGAGGCGCACGACAAGCTGTATTTCCAGTGCAAGAAGTGGCTGGACGGAGAAACTGTTCGGGCGGAGGACTTTTAGACCGGTCTCATGAGAACCAATGTACACATTCTAGTTGCGGAGCAACGTGCTGTTTTTTCTTTCTGTCATGGGTAATGTAATGGTGTTTGACGGATAAGCACAGGCGTGCTCAAAGAGGCCATCACTAAGTCGGATCCCAGGGACACAAGCGCGCCCCACCGCCTCAGGCGTGAACTTGTACCATCCGCATCCTCACTCTCCATCGTTCTCCACATCGTCCGCTTGCGATGCGCTACTACTAACCATCTAGACTTACGCCACGCTTTTCTCATTTGACTCCAATCCGGTGCGAATGCAATCCATTGACTCCATTGTGCATAGCTGCGAAAGTCGGCACATGCAGATCCTTACCCTCCTGCACGAGGAAGAACAAGATCAATGTCGCACGGCATTATCAATCCGACCACGCGGTATTACCGTCTTATAACCCTCCGTTTGTCGATTATGGAACCATAGGTTGTATTGCATGGCATGCTCACAGCTAGGATATGCATTCGACTGCACCTACTACACCTACAAGTCCATTGCGTTATCCGAGCGATCGCCAAACCAAAGCATACATCATGCTGATGGTGAGTAACACAATCCATCGATAGTTTTGGCCGGCAGCGGTAGAATGGTAGGAACCTACTAGTCTCCTCTTCACCCCCACTCAACATATACCTGGCATCGTGACAAAAGCCTAATGCGCCACCTTGAAAACGAAAAGCACAAACTTTCATTACCCGCCAATGGCTCGAAGCGTCGTTAGTCGAAACGCCACCTCCGCACTCCACACTTTAGACTCATGTTCAAGTCCGGGGTACGACAGGCTAAGCATTTGGAGGCACTATCGGCAGATATTGCGACAAGGGGGTCGACACATGGATAACGATCTGCATATCAGTCTGGGATGAAGTGCACACGCAAACGTGAAGCAAGAAAGCAGAATTTCCAATCTCTGGGAGGTGGAGCCAACTCCCAAAGTCCAGCCTTTTCTTGATACTGCCCTACTTCTCCGTTTTAGCATCGCAAAAACAACAACCACTGCTTGTATCGCGTTCCTTGTTCTATCGAACCGTCAAACAACAGCTACCATGCCCGACCTAACCTCGAGCCTTCTCTCCAACTGGAAATGTCTAGCAGCATGTACTCTCGTCTCCATGTCCCCCTTCCAATACGGCATCGACTTTGGCGCCATCGGCGGCCTACAAGCCATGCGCGGCTTCCTTGAAATCTTCGGCCACCCAGATCCCACCGTACCAACCGGGTACAACATTTCTACAGAGCGCCAACAACTCATCTCCTCGTTGATGACGCTAGGTGCTTTCCTCAGCTCCTCGTTCGCTGGTGTCTTCGCAACGAGGCTGGGCAGGAGACAGTGTCTTTGGATGGCCAGTGTGCTCTGCTGCGTTGCGAATATCGTCATGATGACTACGACGAGTATGGGAGGTTTGTATGCGGGGAGACTGCTGATTGGTATCGCGAATGGATGGTACATGACGTTTTCGCAGTTGTATATCCAGGTTTGTTTTCCTTTCCCCTTCTTTCTTTCTCCCTCCCACCTTCTTTCACACAATTCGCTGACGAAAAGGGATAACAGGAATCCGCACCAGCACGCTACCGCGGTCTCATGATCTCCGTCTTCCAGATATGGACCTCGATCGGCACGCTCATCGGCACCGTCATCGACAACGCGACACACGACATGCAGGGTCGTAACTCATACATCATCCCGCTTGGCACCATCTTCATCGTCCCGTTCTTCATGTCCATTGGCATGTTCTTCATCCCCGAGTCGCCGCGTTGGCTCATCCTGGTTGACAGACCAGCACAGGCAGAGAAGGCACTGCTCTGGATGCGTCCCCATCCCGAAAGCGTACCCGGAGAAGTAGCAGAGATACAAGCTGCCATTGACGCGGAAAAAGCCGTCAAGTCAAGCGCGAATTTCCTGGATATCTGGAAGGATCCTGTGGATCGGCGACGCACGTTGTTGGCTATTGCGGCGGTATCGACGCAGGCCGCATCTGGTGCTATGTTTATGATTGCGTACGGAACGTACTTCTTCCAGGTCAGTACCCGCGCTTTCATTGTTTTTTTGACCTGGTGGTGATACTGACAGCATGTAGATGGCCAATGTCGGAAGTCCTTTTATGAATTCGTGCATCTTGACCTCGGTGGGTGTCCTCGCCATCATGGTGAATAGCAGCATCATCTCCAAGATCGGCCGTCGGCGCGTTTTTCTCATGACTGGTCTTTCCATCTGTGGCGTTACACAGCTTATCATTGCGGCTGTATACCATGTCAATCCTGGGACTACCGGCACGGGAAAAGTAAGAGTCGTCTTTTTTCTCTCTAAGCATCAATCTAGGTTCCTTCACTGACGTTTGCACAAGGTCATCGTTGGTCTTTCAGTCGTGTACATCATAGGCTACAACGGCATGATCGCCGCCTACGCATGGCTCACCGGCGGAGAAATCCCATCGCAGCGTCTCCGTTCATACACATTTGGAATCGCATCTGCAGTTGGTTTCGCAGGTGCCTGGCTAGCCACTTTTACAGCTCCCTACTTTATCAATCCCGAGTCGCTGAACTGGGGACCCGAGTACGGTACGTTCAGCAATTTCCCTACTCACCCATAACCTCCCCTCGTTCACACCCAAGCTTACTAACATGCTTTTTTTTTTTTGCAGGCTGGATCTGGGGCCCGTCTTGTTTCATAACTGTCATCTGGGTCTACTTTTACCTCCCCGAGATCAAGAACCGCACGCTCGAGGAAATCGACGAGATGTTTGAAGCTAGGCTCCCTGCGCGCAAGTTCAGAAAGTACGTTTGTACCGGAAGGGTGTTGGCTGGTGATGGGGATGAGAAGCTTGGT
>Ga0265797_10001949_pt1 | contig 35672 bp, 40 predicted proteins | sample P2T30metagenome_FD_192433 | JGI IMG/M metagenome (GOLD analysis project Ga0265797, IMG submission 192433) | Plant litter microbial communities from East Loma Ridge, Irvine, California - P2 T30 | ecosystem: Environmental > Terrestrial > Plant litter > Unclassified | place: USA: California...
AGATAATGGATGACCCTTCTCGGCAACGCGATTTGCGGAGCATGGGCCCCGCAGCAGTGACGAAGTTTCGCGTGGGCTCACTCGAGAAGGATTAGAAATCCAGCCCGCCCGCCGCACTTACTAATCCCCGTCAAGCTAATCTTGCTTATCTCATCTCACTTCATCTCATCTATCAAAACCTCATCTATATCTCTATCTCTACCTATACATACACTCACTTATGTGACTAAACGATATGCCGACTGCTTCATTATGGTATCTCTGCGCCTGCTAATGAACAATGTCACTCAAAAAAGCAAATACCGCATTACGATGGAAGTCACATCGTACCTAGTAAGTCTCTATGGCTCTGGCGCGTCTGCTATCACCCTTACTAGGTAACCTGAAGTCATGTGTGTCTCTAGTGGCCACATCAATGATGGACCATTCCTACTCTCTTCAACTGGATACTGGCTATCTATCCTGCTGAAAACTAAGTGGATCTCTAAGCATCACACTGCGGTCGCATGCGTATCACGCAGGTGGTCTATGGCATTGATGAATCTACAATCGCAGCTTTCAATGGACAAAAGAACATATAGAATGTTTAAGCAATCATGTCGCTAGCGCATCTACGTGCCACGGCCTTGTCCTCTACTCAGACTTACCGTAGGTACCCGACTAAACTCTTCGACGATGCAGCGTCTAGCGCATAACAAACAGCAGCTCTTTGACTGAGTGATGATGCCGATCAAACGATGCATTGTCTACGTGCTCTCTGCTGTCTCAAGTTGGCGTTTGTCGGCAAGCATGTCATTCGTCAACGATATAAACGACTGTTCTCCTCGTCTCAATTTCGACGGTACCAACAGCTTCATACCGCCGCTTCTTTTTGGGTGCAGCCATGTCCAACACAGCGAGCTCTTGCGCCACGTGCGGTGCGGCTGCGCGAAAAAATTGCAAGGATTGTTCGTTGGTATCAGTAAGTCTGCCATTCTTATGCAAGGATCTCCCAGACTGACATTGTCGAAGTACTGTAGCGCTGAGTGCCAAAGGAATGATTGGGCTCAACACAAAGTGCATTGCAGATCTGCTTCTGGCAAGGCCTCATGGCAGCCGCAGTGGCTTTCCGAAGATCGCGTTCCATCGTTCGTCGGAAGCTCACCATTGCCGAAACCCTTTGGCGCTGGGAAGAAGCACCTGTGGGGCAATGTGCCGGCCCATGATAACTTGCAGCTGTCAGCGCACGAAGGGGCGAACTACGACAAAGACCTTCACCTTCTTTTTGCGGGTAAGTTCTCTCAACTTGTTTCGCCGAGTTTGCCAAATGGACGCGTATGCTAAATCAGCCAACATAGCTTCTGGAGACATCCGCAATGTGATCAAAAACGATCGCATGTATGCCGACAAGCTTTACTCAAAGCACTGAGTTGTACATCAACGATATCGATCTGGATGTCGTTGCCAGAAACCTCATACTGCTCTTGATAGGTCTAGTTGTCGAAGATGACATCGAGGCGATTGAGTGCATGATCCACGTATGGTACTCGGCGTTCTTACGAGCGTCCGATATGGCCTTACTGCGGAATCGGATTCGTCCGATGATCGAAGACGTCTGTCGCAAGATCCAGGGCAAGTTCTCTAACATCTTTCTGGGAAAGACGTGGAAGCTTTCAGGACACACCTGCCGCGTTGAGTTGACCAAGGAATCCTGGAGAAAAATTCTGTTGTATCTCGACAACGTTCAGCGTCTGTCTGCCGAACAAGCACACCAGATACGCTCCGCTATCACCCATGCGCCAGAGCGCGTCGACTACAGGGATCGGCACTTGCTCGAATTGACTCCAGCGCATCGCGTCTGTAAGCAGCAATTCCGCGATGATGGTCTTCTTCTTCCGTTTGGTGCCTCCAGGCTTGATTTCACGATCCCCAACCCGTAAGTGAGATTTCATATCGAACGACAATCTAAAGGTGGGAGTTAAGTAGCTGACTCGGGCAAACAGGACGATGTTCCAAGACGATGTCTGGCCAATGAAGGACAGTGCAGATCCATTGCACGGATGGAGTCTCCCTGAGATTCTCGAGCAAAGAGTCGGACCTACACCCAACGATCTCTACGGCAAACTGTATCGCCATCTCCACGACCAACTCTCGTCCTTTCGCCGCTTCCTACGCACAAGCAAGTCTTGCACTTTCAAGCTTCTCCACATGGACGCCAAAGCCCTTGCCGGGTACCTCAAAGACGATGTGCTGTTTGACCGCATCGAGGTACTGCAAAGCTACGTGGGCGACTACCGATCCAACCGGCCGCCTTCTCCTCAACCAAAGTAAACCCCTACTGACGATTTTGCCCCTCACAGACTTCCAACATCGCCGACGCCGGCTACATCGGAACCGCGGACGCTCTCGCATACCTAGGCACGAGCCTAAAACCCCGGCGAATCAACCCTCATGCCACGCTGATCATGCTGTACATGAACGCCGTCGAGGAATGGGCGTTGAAATACAAAGGCGAGGCCCGAGTAGACCCAATCGCGGAGCTCAACCGCATCGCGCCGTACTTCTCGCGCAAAGAAGGCGGCGGCGGCGGCGTCAACGTGGCATCCCTGCTGCTGGTGCCCTACAACAGAGAGAACATTCTTGTGATGGATTCACTCAACCTTGTTCGTGATGTCGACGTGCACTTCAACAGGTATGTAATGCTGGAAAGCGGGTGGCCTCCCTCCCTTCTGCTGTCCATCCATCCCTCCCTCCTTCCTTCCCTGCCCTCCCTTTTCCTCCTTCGCTCGCTCTCCTGCTCCCCTCGAAGCAACTGACCTGACTGGTTTCAACAGGTACATGCAAAATCTCAAGTTTGCGGAAATGTCGCGGAGCATTGGCTTGTTGATGAAGGTAGAAAACACCATCATCGAGAAGTGGCCTCTAAGGTTAAAGCTCTCGCTACCTCAGCCTGGTGTACAGGAGGAGTTCGACACCCTGCAGGCTTCTGGCCATAGCGGTGGTGAGCGTTACGTGGAGTGGAAGCGAGTATGAGGACCTGACTTCAGGCGCATGGGACGCCCACCTAGCTAGCATTTCGCTCGAGCTCAATGTCTCGTTTTAGCCGTCGGTCTTCCGTGGGCTTCTGAAGAACGGCCGCTCTCTTCTTCATCGACTTGCGTTCGTTCAAAGATTTGGTCCGAAGACGGAAATGGATTCACCAAGACCATCGTCCTGTAGGTAAGGTATGGGGCTTACGGCGTCTTCGTCTTTCCTCGCGAAGCACGCTAGTTACCCGCCCTCGATCTACGCATACCTCTGGTTCTGCATCCACGAGACCAAAAGGCGCCCGGCGCGGATGGACCCAGAATGCACGAGCTGTTTTGGGTTTGAAAAGGCCGTCCGCCGTGACAAAGCTTCGGTTCTAAACGTGGTGAGGCTTTTGGAGTAGCAGACTAGACGGTTCTAAAGTAAGCAGGAGCTAAGCAACTCTTTTCCATCCTGTTCCTTCCCATTGATTGATTGAAAGGGTCCCACAAACTGGACGATAACGGTGCTGTACAGGCGCATCCCTGTCAAGGCATCCACCATCCACACATGCAAAATCAGGGCGTAGCATGTGTAACGCTCGAGCGATCTACTGAGGCAGCTTCAACAACCTCGCCTCATCAGACTCAAGCGCTCGCACCTGCTCCAAAATCCACCGCTGCTTGTCCTTGCTCACGAACTTCGGGTACGGTCGTCTGCAGTCTCTCGAACCCTCCGGATATCCAAGCAGCTCTCCGACGACCCATTTCGTCCCGTTGATGCCGCCGTCACTGAATCCGAGCTCCGATACTGCGAGTGTGTATTGCAGCTTCTGTGCAGCTTCGTGCTTACCCGCTTGATACAGATCGTATACTTCTACGCAGGATCGAGGGTAGAGGTTGCCGACTCCGGTGATACAGCCTGTGCCTCCGACCGAGAGCGCTGGAACAAGCCAGTCACTTTGGCCTGCGAGTGCGCAGAACTGGGAAGTGGAGTAGGAGGCTGATAGTCTTGTGATTTTCGCAATGCCACCGCACGTGAGCTGTTTGGTGGAAGTCAGCTATCAAACATGCGTTCGGTCAACACTATTATCGGCACAATACCTTGACGCCAACGATGTTCGAGTGCTTTCCCAATCGATCCAGCATCGTCGAGTCCACGTTGAGTCCGGCGGCTACGCCGGGGAAGTTGTAGATTACTACAGGCACGGGGCTGGCGTCTGCGACTTCTTCGAAGAAGTCGCACACGGCGTCTTTCGTCATGGCAAAGTGGAAGAAGCTAGGGACCAGGACGAGAGCGAAGTTGGCACCGGCCTCTTTCGCAGCAATGCAGTCGTCAAGGACATCTCGCGTGCTCGTTCCGCTGGTGCCAAGGCAGATGGGCAGATCAGGCTTGCCTAGGGTTTTTGCTGCTTCTCTTGTGGCTCGGACGAGATCTGACTTTTCGGTTCTGCTGAGAGTGATGGCCTCGCCGTTCGTGCCTGCGAGGACGATTCCGTGGACGCCGGAGGAGATCAGGAAGCGGAGGTGTTTGTCCTGCGTTTCCCAGTCGATTTCTTGCTTGGCGGAGCTGGTGAAGAAGGTGAGGGAGGGGACGTGGATGCCTTTGAGGGCTGGTCCGGCTGGTGAGCTTGCGATTCCGGATTCGTTAGAGGGCATGATGTAGGTTTTGTAGAATCGGACGTCTCTTTACTTCGGTGTCGTTCGAGTGATTGTGGTCAAGATTCAGGAGAGGAAGATTGGAGAGTGAAACCTTGAGAGATCACGACATGCAAATCGGGGACTGAAGGATACCTAGACTGTCATGTTTCTCATGGCTATCGGGATGACTATGCTCCACAGGCCATGTCCGCAATCGCCGTGACACCACACAAGGCTGTGACATCTGCCGTTCTTTCGGACATCTTCCGAAGTAGTTTGCCGACAAAGGACGATGTCTGTATCGTCGGCATCTGCGTCTGAATGAACAGATGAACCAGGGTGGTATGCCGTGGTTTTGCCTGTCGAACTCCGCGTGAACCAATGTATGCACCCGTGGAGTTTGGGTCGCAGATTGACGTTGCCAAGTGTGGGTCTTGGTCACGTGGGCTCCACTATGAAACTCTAGTGGAGTCCTGTACGGCACATCATTGCAGCGATATCGCGATACCGGCATCGTTTTTCGTGGTACGAGCCTCCGACATGTTCCATGCTCGCATACCGGAGAGCTGTCACCCTTGCCATGTCGCGCGTGACCTCGCAGCCACCACCGCCTGAACACGGAGACTGGTACTCTTGCACAGATGCCGACAGCGCCTCTCATTAGTAAGGTGTATGCCGGCGAGATGCCTCACTACCCATGATTGATGCTCTTTTGCATCTTTGTTCCTATCATTCGCACTACGCGTAGTCAATCATACCCGTCGCCAACATGACGGGCTTCGCACGAGCTCCAGAAGATCGGCCAACGCCGCAAGAAGTGTACAACTGGAAAGTCTACGCTTCTGCCCTCATCATCTCGATGGGCGTGATGGCGTATGGATACGACAGTGCCTTCATCGGGACTACCATCACTCAGGAGTCGTTCAAGAGAGACTTTGGTCTTGATGTGATGAGCAAAGCCGAGCGGGACTCTGTCAACAGCAACCTCACCAGCATCTGTAGGTTCTGATATCGACATTTCAGGTAGACGTAACGCTGACCGGCATGCCAGACTCGGCTGGGGGTTTCTTTGGCGCCCTGTTCATGTTTGTATCGCTCGAGCAGCTTGGCCGACGGTGGACGGTCATCATATCCGATGCGATTTTCACCATCGGTGCCGTCCTTTGCACCGTCGCCACCAATCAACTCGGTCTGGTATATGCTGGCCGTCTACTCACCGGTCTTGGAGTCGGCGGTATCGCAGCTGTTTGCCCAATTTACATCGCCGAGATCTCGCCCCCAGCCATTCGCGGCCGACTGACGGGTTTCTTCGAAAGCTCCTACCAGATTGGAGCAGTGATTGGCTTTTGGATCAACTACGGCATCGTCCACAACATCGATCCCAGCTCTTCCACAGCCTGGCGGATTCCAATGGGCGTGCAGCTCATACCGGCTGGCCTCCTTGCGCTTGGAATCCCGTTCCTTCGCGAATCGCCAACCTGGCTTCTGAAGAAAGGCCGCGAAGAGCAAGCTTACAGCGTCTTGAGCTACTACAGAGCCCTCCCAGCCGACCACGCTTACATCGCCCAAGACGTAGCGCACATCCAGAAGCAGATCGAAGGCGAGCGCGCCGTCGTAGGCGCCGCCGCCCGCCCAACATTCGGCGCCTTTGTGAAAAGCGCCCTGCGCGAATCCTGCATGAAAGGCATGCGCAACCGCTTCCTCCTCGTCTTCGTCATGTTCATGTGGCAAGGCTGGTCCGGCGCTGCGGCAATCAACTACTACAGCCCTACGATCTTCTCGAACATCGGCCTCGCCGACGTGACCTTATTCACCGGAATCTACGGCCTGATCAAAGCCGCCGGCTCCGTCGTCTTCTTCACCTTCTTCATCGACACCTTTGGCCGCAAAACGCCCTGGATCGTCTCGTCCCTCACCTGCGCCGTCTGCCAGTACTACCTCGCCGCGTACGTGGCGATGGGGAAGCCTACGGCCGGCGTGCCGCAGAGCGCGAGCACCATCGCCGGCGGCAAAGCCGCCACGGCGGCGATCATGATCTTTGGCGCGGCGTGGTCGTTCGGCGCCAACGGACTGCCTTGGATCATCTCGGCCGAGATCTTCCCTGGGAGTCTGCGGAGCATCTCGGGCCCGTGGGCGGGGATGAGTGTGTGGCTTTGGACGTTTGTGGTGACCAAGGCGCTGCCGTCGATGTTTACTGGTATGTATGTCTGGGCTTTTCCTTCCCTCTTGCTCTTTCCTCTTTCTTTCTTCATTTGACCCGCGTTCGTTCATAAAAGATTTGGTCCGAAGAACGATTTAAACAGATTCACTAACACCCATCCGTCGTCCTGCAGGTATGGGCTACGGCGTCTACATCTTCTTCGCGAGCATGCTGGTCCTGGCCTCGATCTACGCCTGGTTCTTCATCCACGAGACCAAAGGCGTGCGGATGGACCAGATGGACGCGCTGTTTGGGTTTGCAAGGCCGGCGAGGTCGAGGGGTTACGCTTCGAAGATTGTCGAGGAGGGCGAGTGCTTTGACGAGGATGAGCGGGCTGGGGGACCAGACTCGAAAGACGCGGGGGTGTCGCGGGTTGAGGTGGCGCGTTGAAGGATGGGTTTTCACCTTTATGATCGTGGTGGGTGGTATGTCAAATGAGTAATGGGTTGATCAGTAGATCAGTCGGTCGGTCGATGAATTAGTAAAGCAATCAGTCGGCATTCAAATGATCGATCAATTATGTCAATCGAGAAGCAATGATCCGTCAGTCAATCAACCGAGAGACAACTATCACCGAGTGATCTATCATGTCACGAAGCCAAAGTACAGTAATGTTAATGAGACATGGGCGGCCAAAATAGGATAGAGAGCAGAGAGTAGGGATTTCGATATTTCTGGTTTCTTTGATGTCTTTCCTTTCCATTCCTAAGCCGACCGTTCATCCATCCATGTTTCCCGTCTCTTATTCAGAGACCAGGCCGTCCAAGTCCGTCTTTCGTCTATTCAACACACAGCCCCTCCCCATTCCAATCCGAAAGGAGAGGGGAGAGGCTCTTATAAAAAAGCAAGCGCTTTTCTTGTTTTCTTCGTCAAAAAAGAAAGCGCTAAAGCAGAAAAATTCAAAAAATTTAATAGGTAATAGGGGTTTTATGTGAGCAAGGACGGGGATGGCGCAGCCAGTTGGTCCCTTGCTCGAAGTGAAGAGTTGTTGAGTTGAGTGTTTGAAGGTGATGATGAGGGTGCATCATAGGCGGAGTGAAGCAGAGCAGACAAGGATGATGTTGTCGCCTGCTTCTTTCGCGGGTTGGAGAAGATTCGCGGCCTTTTTCAGCCAAGCTTGGACGGACTAGCCGTGGAAGCCATCTTCCTGTTGTGGTCTCTGTCGTGGGAGCCGAGCATGCTGTTCCTCCTAATGATAACGCCGTGCTCGTCGATCTCGTCGTCGACCGTAACATCCAAGTCCATGGCGGAGTTGTCCGCACACGTGCGAGAGGCGGTGTTCACCGGCAACATGGGACCACGCGAAGACGGTGGCATGGCAGTCTCCTCTTCCGAGGCGGAGCCATGGTCGTCGTCCTCGAGATCACTGATCATACCAGGATTGCCGTCGACGGTGTTAGGCGACAAGTGGGCAGACATGTCGCGAGGCGAGTCGAGAAGCTGAGTCGGAGTTGAGACCATTCTCGAAGGGGGGGTTTGCTGGGTTGGAGCAGCCAGGGGTGAGGGTCGAGCACGCTGATGCGGTTGGCGGTGGCCTTTACGGCTCGGCGGACGCGAAACAGTAGACGTGTTGGCTGGCAGAGAGGCGTTCGAGTTCATCAGAGCAGCAGCGGGAGAGCTTGGGACGGAGGAGTCGGGTGTAGTAGTGTCTTCTTCACCACTGAGATCGATTCTTTGCTTGGCGTTCGCAACCGCCTGATTCAAATTGCCACCGACGCTGTGCTTTGCAAACAAGGCGGACAGCCTGGGAGCCTCAGCCGACGGCGTGAAGGAGGTAGCAGCACTGTTGGACGATGAAGGTGCCAGTGGACGGGCGGCCGCAACTGCGCGCTTCTTCGTAGGCTTACGGCTGGAAGTGGGCAGTGCTGCGCCAGGGACGTTCAAAGGGTGTACTGCAGTGCTCGTGGGGACATGCGCCGGGGCAGCAGAAACCACAGACGCACGTGCAGGCGTGGCCTTGGGTGCTCCCTTTGCAATGGGAATGCTGCCAGCATCTGCGGGGAGGTTTGCAATCTCCGCGTCATCAAGAAGGCGTCCACAGTCCATGGCAGCTTGGTCGTGCGATTTGTAATCAACCTTGTGGGCAATACGGCAATGGTTCAAGAAGCCTTGAATGCTGTTCATGTCGCCACGCTGGCAGTTGTTGCATACCAACTTGACGAGTTTACCGTCACTGGATCGCCTCAAGATCAACGGTCCAGACTTCTCCTTTCGTGGTGCTGCAACGGGGTAATTCGGGATGCTGGGCATGAAGTCGCCAGGGATGTTGCCAATAGATTTGCCGGCGGATTTTCTAGCGGTACCACTGTTGCGTGTCGGTCGGTTGGCAGTGTTGTAAGCGCTCTCGGCGAAGCTGGGCCCACGAATGGGCTCGGAGTCAAATTGAGAGTCGCCAAGCAGCCACATCTTGTAGTGGCGACTGTAAGGGCCGTCCACCACTCCGTAAGGGGCAGCGTGCGAGGGTTTCGTGAAGCCAGATTGAGGGTTAACAGCGGGACCAGTACCAGTAGACACAGACTCGACGGGCTTTTGACTTCCAGGGTAGGGTCGAAGTTCGCATCTCCGCAGTTGCTCCAAAGCAACTTGACATTTCGCAAGTTCCTGATCGATGAGGCGGAGTTCGTTGTGCTTCAAGAGGATCTGCATGTTGAACTGGTTTTCGATTGCCTGCTGAAGGGCAGACTCGGCCTTTGCAGTGGTGGCGGCCTGGTCCATGGTGGTATCTTCCGAGACTTGCTGCGGTGTCGAGTCGTTTCGAGGCGGGCTGACGGCCGAGTCCTTGCGTGGTCCACCAGAGATATCAATATCTTTGCGTTCGATATTGATGTCCATGTTGAGAGGCTTGGTGGAGAGATAGTCGGATCGATGTGCTGCAGTGGTTGGTGTGGCGCCCGGAGTGGCATAGGCCAGAGAAGCGGGATTTGACAGGTCGGAGTCGTGTTTCGCAGGAATGTCCAAGGGCAGTCGCTGCGCAAAGTCGGCAGCAGGACGTGGCTTCTTCGCGAGAGATTGCGGAGTGGTTTGTGGCTCGGGGCTGAGTGTGCGCTTCCTCTTGAACTTGCTCAGGCCAGGTATTTCGACGGCAGGCGGAGAGCGCATTTGGTCGAGGGAGGGCTTCTCGGAGATCTTGGAGGCAATCTGGTCTCCACACCAGAACGGGCGAAACATGCTCTGCATGGTGGGCGATGAAGGGTTGGGCGAGCTGTTTACTGCTGTCTAATCCTCCGAGCGAGCGGGTATGCGACGGCTGTGGTGAATGCGACAGAGGCGGAGTCAGAGGCCTGGTTGTGTGGTGATGACGCAAGCGAGCGAGTTGCGGAATGCGCGTCGAGTCGAGTCAGAGGGCGGGTGGATTGCGCGAGTGTATAAGCGAAATCACGCGACACCGGCGACAACAACGGGAGTATAGTCGAGGGCGATGCGGGTGGCGATGGTCGTGGTGAATGTGTTTGCAGTGGCGGCGATGTTTCTTCGAGCTGGCTGTAAGCGGCGGGGATAGGCGGCGGCGGCGGGATCGGGCTGGCTGGGCGAGGCAGGCCGTGAGGCAGGAAGAGTGTAAGGTAGGTATTACAAAAAACGACTAAGCGGTACTAATAAAACAGATCTATTGCACAGCGGTAAAGGAAACAAGGAAACAGAAGTCGTGGCGGGTTGGTGAGAGGTGAGGTGTGGTGCGGTGGTGTTTTGGTGTTGTTGGTGGTGGTGGTCGTAAGAGAGATGTGTGAAGCTGGGTCGGAAGGACAGAAGGTAGAACTTGGGCGGCGGCGGACGTTGTGAGCCAGATGGGCAGAACAGAAAGGCAGCTCGCACAGGCAACACTCTCGCTCTTCCTGGTGGATCCGAACTGCCACCCACAGACGCGAGCTCACACTCTCTTTCGAGCCTTGACGCACAAATCTGCAGCCTGCCGTGCGCTAACCCAGAGAGCCGTTGACTTGCGGCTGCAAATCACCCTTCCGATTGGCCCCGGCGTGCTCTCCCTCGCAGCATGACGCCTCGATTCGTTGCCACGACTGTTTCCAGAAATGCTCCCCCTGAGGCAGCGCAAGAGCTGTCAGAGGCTACTTCACAGGACGCGCGATTATGCTTGCTTGAGATGTTGGAATAGCCCTTTCTCGCCCTGGAGCTGGGACTCTGATGCGGCATAAGAGGCCACGTCGCTGACTCGATCCTGTTTCTCGTCCGCAACACCCACAACACACGGCCCAGCGTGGGAAGCACCCTGGAATGTCCTGCCGTGCTTCCTGAGATTGATTAGACAGATGAGGGTCTGCCCGTAGCCTGGCCTATACCGGTCGCCCGGCGCGAGGAGCGCGCGTTTGCCAGCACCAGCCAGCGTCATATCGGTGGTATAGTAGCAATCATAAGTTAGTGCAATCATAGTGCATATCCGCTCCAGCTCCCAGCTCCCACGATTATTGATCTGGCATCTATGATCTGGGATCCGACCCGCCTCGCTCCACCACGGCCACCACCTCCTCGTCTCCGCGTCGACCTGGTCCATCGCATCGATCAAGGCACAGCGTGGGTGGTAGCGTAAAGCCATATCGATACCTCAACTCTATTCCTGAACATGACACAGTACAGCTCGCGGGTCAAGCTGTATGAGAGCTGTATGAGGTGTGGTGCGAGACTTTTCTGAATTTTCTCAGCGAGATAGGCGGTACATAATACCTTCTACTCTGCAGCCTCGACCCTTGTTGCGCTGGCACAACGGTTTGTTGATGAGCTGATGAGCGGGCGGGCGTTGGCGTTGCCTCGCTGGCCGCTGGCTGCCACCTGTTGTCTTGCGCAGCCTGCCGAGACCGCACTGCACTGCACTGCGCTGCGCTGCGCCGCGCATATAGAATCGAGACCCAAGCCCCCGTTTGCTGATGCTGCTGTTGCTGTCTCGGGTCTAGTTGCGACTGGTGCCGCCGGGTCTTTCTTCCGCTGCTGCCGGCAACGCCCTTGAGACGCATCAACTTCGGGACCTGAAGTCTAAACTGCTGTCACCAAACTCTGATTAGCTGTTCGACTTGTCGTTTGCAAATCCGCCCGCTGCCCAAAAAACGTTATCGACCAGAACCTATGAGCTTGGGCCTTGAGCAATCTATCACATGACCTAAACCGAGCAAACACTTCACTACACTCAGGGTTAGGGTATACTGCAGCAAACTACTGGCATCCCGGACTACTACACAGCACGTGACAGCGAAGTGAAGTACCTCACAACATCCACCACCACCAAGCCAAACAAAATGCCGTTCGACGACACGGCCCTCTCAGAAACCCACACCATCACCCGCCTCTCAATCCAATCCAACACCCAAATCTCAGCAAAAGCAACAAATGTCATCTCAAAACTTTCTGCCACACAAGAAAAGGCCTCATCCACCAAAGATGCCGGCACCAACGACCACGCAAGACCACCCCTGATCATCCTTCGCGCCCAATCAAGATGGGCCAGCAAACTCGTCAGCATCGTCGAAATCGCCAAGCGGAATCTCGAGTCACCACCAACAAGCGACAGCAGCAGCAGCATCAAAATCTTCCAGTATTCTTCCCTCTCCTCTGAAATCATCGAGGTCGAGAGGAAGCCCAAGCCGAAAGGCCTCGGAGCGGCTTTACCCGAGGGTGAAGGCTCGGATGATGAGGGTGCTTTCCAGACCATGGGAGCTTCTGCTCCCGCGGCGAGTGGTGGGCAGGACGAGGGTGGTTTGAAGAAGAGGGCTGTGCCAGTTCTGACGGTTTACTTGGCGGCGAGGCCGATCAAGGCGCTGAGGAGCGAGTTTGGGTGGGTTTGATTCTTGCTTCTTGCTTGTTTTTTCCCTTCCAACTTACATGCCGTGCTTTGAACGACTTGCTGATTGCTAGTAGTGAGCAGACTGTCGGTGGAGGAGGCGGTGCTTCACGAGCCTCGTGAGACTGTGGCCTTGAAGGCTTGTTCCAGAAGGTTGAGACTACTGCTGCTTGCGGTAAAGGGCGAGAATCTCTCTTCCACTGGTGGGAAAGAAGAGAGGACGGCCTGACTTGCATTTCCGGCTTATCCAGAGATGGTAGCCAGACTCTCCAGAACAGCCATGTGCTTGCGAACGCGAACAGTAATGACTCTCGCAAGTTGGAGGGACTTTAGCAAGTCGGGCCAGGCTGCAGAGGGCTTCAGCAATGCTTCTCCGGCGCGACTAGATGGTCGCGCACGGCAAACACCAAGTCCACTCACGATGGGGAGGGCCAAAGTCCTATCTTAGGGCTGCGGAAGTTTTGGTTGCCATATGGGGTAGGTATACATTCTCGACACCTACCATCACGGCTCCCCTCGATAGCATACTACTTAACAAGGATGAAGAACATCGATCCCACCGAAATTTAATGCCAAAGCCACCATCAAGCCTTACCTCGACCTCAACGCATCCTTGGTCTTGAACGTGTAGTAGGCTGTCTAAACTTAGATCACAACGCAAACTTCATGCCGTCCTACGGTATGGTATTGACCTACACATTTCCGGAAAGGCACCTTCTTTATCTCATTGTTTCTCTCTACTTGAGATACGACCTAAGCCGCCCGAGTAAATCAGACTATAAACCGCCAGACAAGAGAACAGTAATCTAACTAACCGTAACACTCAGAAACTCCTACGGTATACGAATCTTATAGAATCTTACTAACGAGCAGGCAGTATCGGAGGGGGCGGCGGCGTCGATGCGACGGTTGAACATCTCTACTATGGAATCGAACGCCTTCAGGTCGGTTATTAGTTCTTTATATGTGCAAAAAGCGCCGCCTAGCAGCCCAGTAGGTAGTAGGTAAGTGTAGCAAACCACTGGCGTAGTAAGCAATAGAGCTGACGTGCTGTTGTTTGTATACTATAGTAATCGGCAAACGTTTTGCTCGGAGGGTTGCTATATGCTGACAGCATCACTTTTTATTTCCAAACGCTTATGAAAAAAATCTCTTAGGGAAACCATCGTGTAGTATCTCAATGGTGATTGCCGATTCATGATATACCAAGGCAGCTGGTACTACCACTTACATGGGCTTGACCCGGTGAGATGCGTGATGAGGATGGCGATCATCTCAATGGTTTTCATCGATTTTTGAGATACCAGAGCAGCTGATACCACCGCCTCACGTGGCCTTGATCCAGTGAGATGTGTGCTGAGGATGGCGTGTATCTCGCTGGCACTTGCGGGTTGTGCCCATATCAAAGACTCTGATACCACCACTGGCGTAGCCTTGATCCAGTGAGATACGTTCTAAAGCAAGAAGGGCATCACGTGCAACACGAATAGTAAAAGTAAAGAAAACCCATTCATGAAACCCATCTATGCTCTACCAATTTTAGTCATACCCGTTACAAACCCTCATCATGCATCCGTTCATAGTTCAGGCCTCGACCTCATCCACGACAACGCCCCACTCGTGCGTCTCCTTGCCGTACATGATACCGCCCAGCCAGCCCTTGAGCACCTTGGCGTAATCACCGCTCTCGCCCTCGGCGCCCATCGGCACCTCAATGTCCTTGTTCTTGTAGTGAATCAAGCCCACAGGCGCGACGAAGAAAGCCGTACCAGCTGCAAACGCCTCGAGCAGTCTGCCCTCCTCGTAAGCCTCGATGACATCCGCCATGGTGAACTTGCGCTCAACGACTTCCACGCTCTCCAACTGCGAGCCCTGGACTTTGCCTTCGGTCAGACGCGTACGCGCCAACTCCAGGATCGAAGCGCGCGTCACGCCCTCGAGGATGATGCGCTCGCCCAAGGGAGCGGTGATGAGCTCCACCTTCTGCGTCTCCTTGTTGCGCCACACGACGAAGAAGTTCGACGCTCCGGCTTCAGTCACGCTGGCCTCCTGCCCGAACAGCCACAGGACCTGATCGAAACCGCGCGCGCGGGCCTCGCCTTGAGCCACGAGCGAAGGGCCGTAGTTGGCGCCGAGCTTCGCGTAGCCGAAACCGCCGGGCCAGGCGCGGATGGTGTCTTCGGTGGAAGCGAGGAGCTTGAGGCCAGAAGTGCCCTTCTTCTCTTGCTTGACCTCCTCAGTGGCGTCACCCTTGAGAGCAGGCGGCGCGGCGGGCGTGGCGAGCGACTTGCTCATGTCGGGGAACAGGGCGATGATGACGTACAGCAGAGCCTCTTTGGGCCTCTGGACACCAAGAGCGGGATCGGTGGAAATCATCGTCGGCCGGATGTACAGGAAACCGCCCTTGCGCTCCTTGGGGAGCCACTTGGGGCCGTCGCGGGCGCAGAGGGCGATGATCATCTTCTCGAGCTCCTTGGCGTCGAAGTCGGGGAGGGCGATGCGCTCGCACGAGCGACGCATGCGCTCGCAGTTGCGGTTGACGCGGAACAGACGCAGGCGGTCGTCGTGGCCGCGGTACAGCTTGAGGCCCTCGAAGCACTCGGTGGCGTAGTGCAGGACGCTGGCGGAGGGCATGATGGAGAAGGGGCCGTAGGGCTTGAGTTCGGGCGCGGCCCAGCCGGTCTGCTCGTTCCAGGCGGCGGTTACCATGTGGTCGGTGCAGGTCTTTTGTGCCATCACTTCGGGGCTGTTCATGGCGGGCACGTCGCGGGGGTTGGGGTTGAGGGTGATGGTCATCTTGGAGGCGTCGAGGGGTGCCAGGGAGTCGTTGTCGTGAGTGTGGTGTTTGATTCCGGCTTGTGTGAGGGTTGAGGCTTGGGCGGCTGTGGGTGTGCTCGCGCCGGAGCCAGAGGGTGTGATGGCGATGGGAGCCATTGTGAGTTACGAGTACTTTTTTCTTTGGTTGATGTTGTGGATGTGTGTGTGGCGGGTTCAAGAAGTTGCAACAGTCCAGTGATGTAGAGAGCAGGGAGGATGAAGTTTCAATCCAGTCCTCGAGTGATGAGTCAAGCAAATGAAGAGATGTTGGAATGGCAATTGTTTAGGTAGCACGAGTAAACTCGGAAGAAGCAACAATCGCCATTGATATATAAAGAACCCCCCCGGTACGGCAAGACCGACCCGGCTTCGCCCTTCCTGACTCTTAAGAAAAGCTAATGACTCAACTTAACCTCAACCTCACGTTATTCTGTCTTTGTAGATCTAGATGATTGCTATACCCTTGTAGCAATTTTCCTGCGCCCTATGTTGGAGAGATAGGTGAGGTAGGAATGTTGGTCATTGGCGAATCAAGATGCTGTGTGACGTTGCCCGCGTAGGGCGCGCGTAATTTTTTTTGTTTTTCCTTATCCGATCATTTCTCAATGCCTTCGGGATCCCGCGGTTTAGTACCTTGAGCCGAGGGCTGCTCTGGATCCGATGCCGGTGTTGGAGCGTCCCGATACCGGTCGGCTTTGTGAAGAAATCCGTTAGGGTTCGGGTTGGGGTTGGGATCGATGTTCAATTAGCATGTTATCCTCCAAAAATAAGGTAAACAAGACCACTGCTAGCGATATTTCGTGCGTATGGTCGCTGAGTAACATCGTTTGACTATGCTGCAAAGTGATGGAATGATGGAACGCGGAAAACTAACAATTAGACGCGTTCGCGTCATGAGATCGTTGCCGACTCAATGGATTCGCTGCTTCTGCATTGGTTTAGAGTGCAGTCTCGGATCGTTTGCTCCAAAGTGAACGCACATTGACCAAGAGTCGATCGGACGAGCGGTGACACATCCTTCGTTAGCAGTCAACGACCACAGAGAAGTATTCGTTAGATCACCATGGCTTTCTACTGTTGGTTGGTGCCGACTCGGAAGCCCAAGCATTCCTAATAGATGAAGACGGCCGTATGTGGGACTTTGATGACATGATGTACCGAGAATTCATTCGTACTGAAGTAACTTGTAACAATTACATGCATAGAGTCCCAGGTGTATTCAAGCAATACGAGTGAACGAAGAAGCGACGATCAACATCGTCTTGCTTTAGATTCACGCCAGCGCGCCAAGACATCGCGCGTCCGCCGCCACCTATCAACTTCACCCTCATGGACTGGTCGTCGACGATACATTGACAACAAAGGTCTGCCATTGCCAACGCGATGGTGACCATTGTAAACTGCAACGATCACACTTGAAGCTGTAGCGTCGACGAGTCCAAAATCGACCAACACAATTCTAATCGACCAACACAATTCTAGCCAACCATCAACACACTCAAGCAATCTCAAGAACAGCAAACCACAATCAAACATGGTTTCCTGGGAATCGTATGTCCTGTCCCCTCAACATTCCAAAACACGTAACAATCACGACTAACCCAACACCAACAGAGCCAAATCCCTCATCTTCTTCCTCGGCCCCTTCCTCCTCCCCAAAGCGATAGCCTACTACCGCTCCTTCGCCGCCGCCCCAACAAGCACCCCCCACCCCGCCTCAAAATCTACAAATCGCGCCCTCGCAATCCTGACAATCTCCGCCCTCATCTTCCTCGCCACCACTCTCCCCCTCTTCCACCCCGAAAACGTCTTCCTCGCCACCCACTCGCGCCTGCAAACGCCCGGCGGCGTGATCCTCACGCGCCTGAAAGCTCTGCGCTCTCTGACGCCTCAGGATGAAGTTCTGAGGAAACTCTTCGATGCTGGAGGGTTAGAGGCTAGATTGCTCTACGCCAGATTCGGCCCCAAAGTCTTGCTCGGCTGTTCGTTTGGCGAGTTTGGCGAAGCGCAGGGCTGGCTGCTTTATGCGGTCCCTGGACTGCTGGGATGGCACCTCGTACATCTTGTGCTGCTCGGTCTCGCCACGTCTGAAGTTCTTTGCGGGCGAGACGCGGCGGGGTGGAGGACTATGGCTGTGTTGGGAGGCGCCGGACTGGCGGCTGTGGAAGTCTGGGCCGTGGCTGGGTATGACGATGCGGTCAATCTGAGGAGCGCGAGGGTTGGTGAAGTGGATTTCCTGTATTGGAAGGGTTTGGTGTGGCGCGGGGTTGGGCTGGCGGCTTTTGATGCTCTGCTTGGGTGGCTTGTTTGGTTGCAGGGGACGGGGAGAGGGTTTGTGCAGCGGAAGAACTTGGGGGAGAGGGTTGGCGATCAAGTTAGAGCTTTGGAGGTGTCGCTTGCGAAGGCGAGAGGTTTGGGAGTAGTGAGGAATGGTGTTGGGCGGGATCGAGAGATGAGGGGGGTGTTGGAGAGGTATTGGATCAAGGATGAAGAGGTTATGAGGGATGTGTTTGAGGAGCCGGAGGTGGTGCAGGCTCAGAGGCAGGCGCTGGCCAAGGTGGATGTGAATCAGGTGGGAGCTGATGCTGAGAAGTATGTTGATGGAGTGTTGGCTGGGGTACAGGTTATCAGGCGGTAGAGATTGTCGTTGTGTTATTACACTGTGTGCTCTTCCAGTCTTGACTAACAATAGCTTCGATCTAGTCACAGGAGATGGCTGGTCGTGTATGCGCATAGGTATTGTACCGCAACTGACAAGACGATTGGCGCACACTCCTCAGTATGTGAGGTATTGAGATCTGTCATCTCGATACAATCATACCATGTATATAGAAAATCTCTCATCAGGCCCACCGCTAACCCATGCCATACAATGCCATACCCAGCCATCTTCACAATCAAAACTCCAAAACTCCATCGCTAAACCATTTATCAATCCCACCAAATCCTCCCATGCTCATTTGCCCACCAGCAAGCTCACCGCCATAGCAACACAGCACAAGCTCACATAAGGGCTTAACCTCTCACCAACCCTTGCCGCTCTCCAGAACGTCCCAAGAGGTCTGTATCAAGACACATGTTTGTCAGATTTCCATTTCTCTCATAATCCCAATAATCACCAACTCTTTGCTGTCCGATGTGCCCAGCCAGACTTCGAGGGATGGATGAAACGTACCCATTCTTGTTACGGTCCAGGAAAGCAGGGAAGACTCCGTGGAGGTATGTGCAGGTGCAGATGAAGAGGAGGACCACGAGCAGGAGGGTTTGGAACTTGAGGATGCCGAGCTATTCGAGGTTTCACAGTTGTTGATTAGCTTGTGATACTTCTCATGTGTGTGTAGATGTAATTTTTGACAGCAGGAGAGCGGTACCATTGTGATCGCGTGATTCGGCTGATTGATTGAGATGGGCTTATGAGACGATCTGAGCGGTTTCTCGTGAGTGCAGTGAATGTGTAAGTTGTTGACTTGACTTGACTTCAACTCAATACCCTTAGGTGTCGAGTTGTTAGGTGCAGCGGAAGGAGCGCCGCTCGCTCTGGGGACGTCACTTTCACAAGCCAGCAATTCGCGCGCATCAAACTCGCGACTCTCACTTCGAGAATACCGACCTACCAGTCGCAACACCAACCAACTTCAACACCACAAAATAACACACGCCTCGCCATAACCATGGCCGAACCACGCGCTCGCGTCCGCCAAAAGGGCCAAGTCTTCAGCTCCGATGACCGTAAGTCTAACCGCCCACCCAACCCCCACCACCCAGCCAACACCAATCTAACAAACCCCTTCACAGTCAGCTCCCTCCTCGTAGCCTTCGGCGACCTCCCCCCGCCCCTCCCCGCCACAATAACCACCCTCGACGAAATCCTCACCGACTTCATCATCGAAACGTGCCACTACGCCGCGCTCTCGGCCTCCTACTCGCGGCGCCAAAAGATCAAAGCCGACGACTTCAAGTTTGTCCTCCGACGTGACGAGGTTTTGCTCGGACGAGTGCAGGAGCAGTTGTGGCGGGAGCGGAAATTGAAAGAGGACCGCAAGATGGTGGATACGAATGAGGATTTGAAGGTTATGGCCAAGGGGGAGGAGGAGGTGGAGGGAGGAGGAGGGGAGAAGGAGGGTGGGGAGGGTGGGAAGAAGGGCGGGAAGAGGGGGAGGAAGAAGAAGGGTGGTGCTGCTGGGGCAGAGGATGGGGAGAGGGATTCGAAGCGCAGGAAGAGTGGGTAGATTGGGAGGCTGGTGTTGTTGCCCTGTTGCTGCTTGCAAAGTGAGGGGCAACTGGCATCCGCATCTCTGATTCGGCGACGAGTCTTTGAGCCAGAGAATGCTTGATGGAGCATCTTGATGGTTCTCAGGTGCTGTGACGCCGAAACCTATAATGGCTTTCTTGAGCTCATGCTCTCGATCACCACTGGGCTTCGGCTTGGGATTTCTGATATTAGCGAAGGCGTTTTGGGGTTGGAATACAGTCAAGATACCCGATGATTACAAAAACAACCGACAATTACAATGAGGCAATCATTTTACACGCAAATCTTTCAGCCCTTTTTTGAACAAATTCAGACACCCTCTACTGGGCGCCATTTACATTCGCAATACTCCCGCTAATGCTAAGCTTTTTCTGGTTCCCTACTCTAACACCTAAAAGCTTGTAGTTTTATGTGTGGAAAAAACCCCCGGGCCAGGAATGAGAAAGGTTCGTAACGTTTGCGTCAACGTCGTTTCCCGAATCCTTCGTTGCGTGCTTGCTGCTTCTTCTTCTTGCGAGAAGAGATGATGGCAAAACACTCCTGCTCGCTTCACAAGCTGAAATCTTTCTTGCTCGCTTCGCTCGCGCGTTTTCGTGTGATTGGTTTACTGCTGTTCCCGCTGGCCTCTGGGGCCGGCTCCTGAACGCTGCTCTCTCTGGTTACCACCCTTCCTGTCGCCACCCTTCTTCTCCTCACCCTCCTTGCCTTCGCCGCTCTTCTTGTGCTCGGGACCCATTGTGAGCGCGGCCGTGGCCAGGCGGTTCGAAAGGTCGATCTGTGTCCTGATGGTGTTTGCGAGATATGAAACGAGGAGAACGTCCTGGATGTGGTTGTTGAAGTCGCGCTCGACCTGCTCGGGCTCCACCTTGGGTGCCAGAGCAAGGGTGTTCATGAGGAATTGACCAAGAGCGGAAGAGGGCTCGGCCTCCTCGTCGAGCACGTTGGAGACGTAGTTGGAGACGCGCTCCAGCATTTCCAGGACCTGCTCGATCGCACGCTCCAGAGCCTCGATGTCGGTGTGCAGCAGCTGGCTGCGGTCCTCGCGGTCGCGCGCGCCAGCAATGAGCTCCAGACCGCTCTTCTCGGCGTCGCCGTACTTGATCTCGTGCGGGACGGGGATGAACAGGCAGCTGTCGGCGGCGCGCTCAGGGGTCACGCCGATCGGGGCGCTGATGTAGGTGTTTGCGGCGATGTCCTTGCCGGCGACGGTCGAGACGGTAAGGTGGACGGCGGGGTGCGGCCAGGTGCCCTCGCCCTGTTGCGAGTAGAAGTTCTGGATCAGGGCGGAGAAGGTGTTGAGCTCGTCGCTCGTGGCGTACCAGCCGACCAGGACCTCCTTGGGCGCGGCCTTCTGGTGGAGCTGCAGCATGCTCTTCTGGTAGTCCATGTCGACCTCGACCTGCTCGGCGGTCTCGGTGTGGGGCACGGCGTAGCAGTTCTTGATCTCGACCTCGGTGCCATCCTCCGAGCGCGTACCCAGGAGGGTTCCAATCACGCGCTCCTGGTCTGCGGGCCGCCTGCTGGCGTGGTCGAGGATGCTGAACAGCGCCTGGGGCTGGATGGTGACGGAGCAGGGCGCGGTGGTGGAGGTTGACTGGGAGATCTGGGCGGGGGCCAGAGGCCGGGCCAGGTGCAGGTATTGAGAGGAGCCCATCTTCGCGAGTAGTTTGTCCGTATGGCCGTCAGTCCGTGTCGGAGCGCTCCGGGCAGTATGTCGACGGCGGCGAGGGGCAGCTTGTTGGTTGTCGACGTCTTGGCAGCGGATCGAGTTGAATTTCTTCGATTTTGACCCTGCGGAAGGTCAAGCGGGCCTTATCGCTTATCGGGCAAGGTGCAAGCCAGAACTTTTGGGGACCTTGGAACTTTGTTGTCGCAGATGCAGAGTTAGAGCTGGATAGCACAGCTACAATCACACAAAATCATACAATGCCGCCACCAACAAGAGGCAGAGGCGGTGCACGCGGTGGTGCGGGAGGAAGCAGAGGAGGCTCTCGTGGTGGATTCCGGGGCGGCAGCAGAGGTGGACCCCGAGGCGGTGGTAGAGGCGGGCCTAGAGGAGGTGGTCGTGGAGGACGCGGTGGAGGTGGAGATCGCGGCGGCGGAAGGGATGCCAGGAGTGGAATCAGGACACGTGGTGGACAATACCGCAAGTTCGACAGCCAGCGCGTGAAAGAGGTCGACTCGGATGAGAGTGGCAATGATGCGCCGCCCGAGGAGAGTGACGAGGAGATGAGCGAGGACGACGAGGACGACGAGGAAGAGGAGGTTGCACCTGCAGGAAAGGCATATGGCGCGCTTTTGGCTTCGTTGAAAAGACCAGAAGATGACGAAGGCAGGAGCAGGAAGAGGCGCAAGCTGGAGGCCCCGGCAGAAGCGCCAATGGCTGCTGAGGAAAGTGGTGACGAATCGAATGCTGAGCCAGGTTTGGAGGTCGACGAAGCCAGCGACGATGGCGACGACGACGACGAGGCACAGGAGCTTGCAGCTGCGGCAGATGCTTCATCAGAAACTCTCCAAGACGACGACGAAGAGGATGCATCAGACTATTTCGAGGCCCACTTCGCGCATCCGGACGACAACGAACTCGCGACACGCCTAAAAGACATCCAGAACGGAGAATGGCGTACCGAAAAGCAGAGTGTCTACCAGAAGGGAAGCCTTACATTGACCCTACCCAAATCGTCGCCCGACGCAGCCACCAAGAGACCGAACTTCAAAAGCACTACCGACATTCCACTCAAGCAAAAGCTTGTAGAAACGGCCAAAAATCACATTGGAACCCTCGACGATGTTCAGCGCACCATTGCGCCTCACATGCTCAGCTACACCGACTTGCTTGTAGCGAACCGAACAGCAGCAAATGCTGAGAGCCTTCGAAACCTCGCATGTATGCATGCTCTCAACCATGTGCTCAAGGGTCGCGACAAGATTATGAAGAACACAGCCCGCATTGCACACACAGAGGGAGGTGACGCACTGGAGCTCCGCGACCAAGGATTCACAAGACCGAAAGTGTTGATCCTTCTGGAGACCCGGGAAATGTGCGCACGCTATGCCGACTGTATCGTGGACCTCTTCGCACCAGAGCAACAGGAAAACAAGCAGCGCTTCAAGGACTCCTTCACCGCACCTATAGATGAAAATGATACCATGCCAGAGGACTACCGCGAATTGTTCGCCGGCAACAACGACAACAACTTCCTCACAGCAATCAAGTTCACCCGCAAGACACTCAAATTCTTTTCAGCGTTCTACTCCAGCGACATCATCATGGCATCGCCGCTCGGTCTACGACGAATAATCGACCACGAAGATCGTCGAAAGAAGGACCACGATTTCCTTTCTTCGATCGAGATGGTTGTCGTTGACCAAGCAGACGCGATGCAGATGCAGAACTGGGAGAACGTTGAGCTTGTCTTCAAGCACCTCAACCTACAACCCAAGGATCTCCACGGCTGCGATGTCAACCGCGTCCGTAGCTGGTATCTTGACGGCCACGCCAAACACTTCCGCCAAACGATATGTTTTTCCAACTTCGTGACCCCAGAAATGAACCGCATGTTCAACTCTGACCTGGTCAACATCGCTGGCAAGGCGAAACTAACCCCATCACACGACGGCGCAATCACATCCGTCACAGGCCTGGGCTTCAAGCAAACCTTTTCACGGTTCAACGCCCTCACACCAGCCGCAGACCCCGACGCGCGCTTCAAATACTTCACCACAGCAGTCCTACCCGCGCTCATGCGCCTGCCCAAACCTGCAGACGGTGCTCCTGGAATCATGATCTTCATCCCGTCGTACTTCGACTTCCTACGCGTCCGCAACTTCTTCGCTACCTCCGACCTCACAGCCAACATCTCCTTCGGCGCCATTCACGACTACACCGAAGTCGCTGACCAGCGCCGTGCGCGCTCACATTTCATGTCTGGCCGACACGCGTTCCTGCTATACACGCAGCGCGCGCACCACTTCTTCCGCTTGAAGATCAGAGGCGTGAAGCGGGTGGTTCTGTATGGCTTGCCTGACAACGAGATCTTCTACCGCGAAATTGTCGGTGGATACTTGGGCACGACGATCAGTGAAGGCAAGGTCTCACCCGAAGAAGCTGGCGCTAGAGCGCTGTTCAGTAGGTGGGATGGCATGAGGGCTGAGAGAGTGGTGGGAAGTGATAGGGTTAGAGGGATGTTGGGAGGTGCAGGTGATACCTTTGATTTCTTGTAGGACATTTGTAAGCATATACCATCCATGTATAGAGAGCGGACCACGGTTTGCATGGTAGTTGAAGAGCGTTTTCCAGTGGTTTTGCTGTTGCCGAACGAACTTTACTTCCATAACTTCGATGCACACACATCAAGATTGAACGCGCGTTTGCGGCATCGATGCATGTGAAAGTACTGCAGCATCGGCTTTAGTTCACCACTCGCTCACTCTGGTTAAACGATTGATTTGGATGTGGAGCTGCACAGATAGGCCACGTTATCACAACCGGACAGGGGAGGTTGCTTTCAATGTGCCCCGGCCCGGCGACATGCGATGTCGGCTGTCAAAACATTGACATGAATATCAATCCACAATAATACCGACGACATCAATCAAAGATATAAGCAAAACGGCCCCTCCACCAAAATCGACGCCCAAAATTCGCGACGAACTCAACCGGCTTTACAAGAATTCAAACCCTACTAAAATCAGAAATCCAAGCCATCGAAGATCATAACAAAAAAAAATGTCCCCTCACCACGGAATTGTCGTCTTCGACATCGTCGGCACCCTCGTCGGCTTCGAATCCTGGCACAGAACCATCGATCGGGAAATCGGCCCCAAACTGGCTTCCCACAACATCACGGCCCAGATGTTCGGCTACACCTGGATGACCCACGCCGAGCTGGAATACACCTTCCTCTGTATGAGCGAGCGCTACACGCCGTACAGCGAAGTCATGAAAGCCACTTTCTACAGGACGCTCGGGATGGCGGGCGTTGCGGGCCCGAGGGAGGTGTTTGATGATGGCGAGCGCGAGCGCTGTCAGGCTGGGTACGCGGCACTGGAATTGCGGCCGGGGGCGAAGGAGTGTATTGGGATTTTGAGGGGGGCTGGATTTGACGTGCGGTGTCTCACTACGGCGGATCTGGGGCGCGTGCAAGGGTACTTTAGAAGTGGCGGCGTTGAGATGCCGAAGGAGAAGTTTGTGAGTTGCGATCAGGGCGGTGTTGCTAAGCCGGCGCTGGCGGCGTATAAGCCGGTTTATGAGAAGTGTAAGGGGGAAGTTGGGGAGGAGAGGACCTGGTTTGCGGCCGGCCATATGTGGGATGTAGCTGCGGCGAGGAAGGTTGGGTTCAAGGGTGCTTATTGCTCTGTTTATGAGAGGGAGGATTGCCTTGAGATTCACGGAGGTGAGATGGAGGTTATGGCGGAGAGTTTGCCGGAGATGGCGAGGAGGATTGTAGAGACGGCTAAGTAGCGAAGTAATCATGTTGTAGATGATCGATGGCTGATTGTATGTAATGGCGGGATTGGTTACGGAATTCTACAGCTTCGATCCAAGTCGCTGCATGACACTCTTCCAGCCTGCCAGCGACGTGTGCTCACTATCTGACTCAAGTCGGTCAGGACTGATATTGAACAAGCCTGGGAGCTCTGTGTCTTCGAAGCTCTTCCCGTGTACAATCATGGAAGCGATGGCTTCGGCTGCAAGAAAGGTCTGAGGCATGCCGTGTCCGGTGAAACCTGCGCAGACGTATTGCCCGGAGCGATAAGGGATCTCCCCAACGTAGGGACAACCGTCGTCTGAATAACCCATGACTAAATATCACAAGTCAGAAGAGGTGGAAGCTGAAAGTCTGCAGGGAGTAGGACTTACTGCCAGTCCAGATCTTATCCACCGAGGCAAGGCTATCGTCCCAACCTTTGAACGTGCGTTGCATGTATCCATCAAAGTATCCCTTTGCCGATTCGATCAGAGTGCTGTCGTCTGTATTGTCGAACCAGGTATCGAGGTTTTTGTAGAAATCTCGCTTAGCACCACCAACGATAATGCTGCCATCCTTGCGAGAGATCAAATAGTCGTATTCCCAATCGTTGTATCGCAGCATGTAGCTTCGATCAGACCAGACTGTTGGATTTTTGGGAACGATGCGGCAACAGATACCACGAGCGGGAACAATCTTGCCTCGCAATTCAGGTACTAGAGCCGATGCGTACCCGTTGCTCGCATGTATCACGGTGCTGGTCAATACATCGCCTCTCGAGGTTGAAACGAGCCACTTCTCTGTGGCAGCCTCAGGTGCTCTCGAAACTGCAGTCACGGGAGTGTGGGTTTGCAAATTCACGCCTCGAGTGATGGCCTTTTCGAGAAGCTTGAGGACAAGCTTGTAAGGCGCCAGGTGTCCTGTGTCATACGAGAAGCACCCTTTGGCACCTTTCACATTAGAGATCTTGCCGCCAAATCAGCACTTCCATCTCGTCTCAAACAAGTCACTTTACTTACTTGCTCGGCCTCATCGCTGGAAGCAGATATGGTGAGATCCAATGCACTTTGGACACCGGCTCGACGGAGGCTGTTCACCTTGGTCAATGCGGCTGTCCAGTCTTCATCCCGGAAGAAGACATCATGAGCAAGTGTGCGGACGAAGTCACAGTCTATCTTTTCGCTCTTGACGAGTTCTTCCACGGCAGCGAGGTTGCTGTTCTCGAATCGCGTCAGCTTATCGGCTTCGGCGCGCCCGTGAGAGCCCAACACATGGTATGCTCGATTAAATGGATCTGGTTTCAGATGGCCACCTGCGATGCGTTAACCCTGTTTCCAACACAAGTAATGCTACTAGGTCCAGTATGCACCATTACGCCCCGTGGCTCCTGAGCATGCATCTCGAGCTTCCAGTATCAAGACCGAAGGCGGCCGTGTTTGCGTCGATTCACTTTTGGACAGCAAATGATGGGCAATGGACGCGCCGGCAAAGCCTGCACCAATGATCACAACATCTGCAGTGGCTGGGAGTTGATGAGTGCTGCGGTGGCGGTCAAGTTCGTGTGGTTCGGCGCGCCAAAAGGAATCGAGCGGGGACGGTGCGGGCGTCGGGGTGAGCGGCATTGTTGTGTCGTTGGTTTGAACTACGTTAACTACAACCTGTCTTCTTGCACACACTCATCCATTGGCATGTCATCTTGGCCGGCACAATATCAGCTCCTTGTCGACACGGAGCTCGGCGAGCACTATCTCGAGACGAATGGGAGCTGCACCACCGGCCCGGTGCACGATCAGGACTCGCCATGAAGAGGCAGATAACAGCTTGCCTATCTTGACCACCAAGACGCAATCGACAACGGCGACTATCAAGCTCCTGTGAGAAAGAAAACCTTAGTGGCTTATCTTGACGAGCCCCAAACAATTGCCTTTGTCGAAGATACCTGGGCCCATGCTTAGTGCTGCAACACCGGCCTGTCTCGCCTACCGCCCCCGCGTCGGGCGACACAGAGAACTTGATCATCGTCAAGGAGACCTTTGTCAGATGGCATGTCTAGAGTCAAATGAGGTCTAGTATACAGGCGATAGGCACAACGGTGCATACTAACTTTAACATGCATCCCAATACCCCCGCAGCTCAAGCCCCAATGTGCTATCGCTGTGGTAGCAATCGACCAACGAATCGTGATCATATGGACGCATCTGCCACCTGGCAAACTGTAACCTTTCGAATAAGCAGCTCTGGTTTCAGCAAATGATGGAGATTGATCGTGCTACTGGAGAACAAAGCCAACAATGTGTCGCTCTGACACGCGCCTCTACGACCGTCCAACGTCGGCGGAAGCGACCTCGACTATCAGAAGCCGAGCGTCAAAGGGCAGTGGTAGCTTGCGACAGGTGCCGGCGCCTAAAGGAGAAATGTGACGGCAGTACGCAATGCGCGCGGTGTCAGCGTTGCGGTCGCCCATGCGAGCGTTCGCCTTCGAGCGGCAGGCCGGACGCTGCAGGCAGGATGTCGGACTCAACCCATCAGCGGCTCATCAATTTGGAAGCAATCGTGAAGCACTTCTTGGGAGATGCAGCATTGGCTTCCGAAACGCTGCAAACGACAGTTGACGCACTCATGGCTGGTCAAGGACGGCTGGGCCTCAATGAAGACCAACCCAACCAAGACCAAGAGCTCCCGATAGAGGAGCCACAATACACCATCAAAGAGGTTTCTCCGAATGTTGCCCACTACTCTGGTGAATTCAGTCACTGGAGCTTCTCAAAGCGAATCCAGGATCACGTTGACCGGAGGCTCAAAAGGTCTGCCGCCGTTGCATCGAAAAATGATGATGGAGTGATCGAATACTGGCGAGCTAACCACTTGCGGTCGAGCAAAGGGACCTTGCAATCCATTCTGTATGACTTGCCACCAAAAGACATAAGTATGTTCTTGCTAAAGACATATTTCTGTCACGCACAGACCAATACACTCTTCGTTGATGAATCGTGGGCGACCGCGAATCTCCAGAGGCTTTATGCAGCTTTAGCATTAATGTGCGAAGAGGACGCTCCTTGGGTGTGCACAATGCTTCTGGTGCTTGCTGTAGGGACGCAATTTGCGCATCTCGAGGATAAGCCATTGTCTGACGAGCCCTCATTTGCAGGCAGCAACGAGCACGAAACGGCCGTTGAGTCTGTCGGAGTCTCCCTGTATCGAAGAGCGACACGCATCATTCCCGACGTGCTCACGATCGCGTCGGTGGAGAGTGTACAAGCACTTCTGCTGTTCGCACATTACGTCCTTCCGCTCGATGCCCAAGGCCTTGCTTACAGTTACGTCGGCATGGCTACCAAGGTTGCAATACAAAATGGCATGCATCGTCATTGTAAAGATCTGCACCCTGACGCCTCTCGCTTGAAGCTTTGGATGACTGCATCGAGACTGGAGAAACGAATCAGCGTTTTACATGGAAGACCAGAAACAATAACTTCTATCGAATCCACCATCTCCCATCTCGACCTTGGTGCTGGAACATCGAACCATGATATGAACCTCCGACAGACAACAATGCTACAATTGACCGATTGGCTAAGCCGGATCAACTCCGCCATTGAAGCAATACGCTGTAACTCCGGAAGCCAAAGAGCTTTATCTTTCGAGGACTTATACCAGTCATATCAAGAACACCAGAATTGGTGGCTATCGTCGTCGGACATTGCAACGCTTCCTGCTTCGCCTTCCCGTGCGATGGTACATGTACATCTTTGCTATCATTTGAACGTTGTGTTCCTCGGTCGGCCCTTTGTTTTCACACATGCGAAGCAACACACCGTATCGTCTCAGCCTATGCCGTACAGAGGCGGCCTTGAGACTGCAAATGGACTTCAATCGAAGAGTCAAACTCTCGCTCGAGCGGCTGTTCAGTCGGCTCGAGCCATCGTCGACCTTTGTGAAACGCTGCAATGCTCTCTCGGCCTCGCCAGAGCCAGCTACACGGAGTTTAGTTCGTGTAGAGCAGCGATCATGACCTTGCTGGCACACAATCTGGACACAATCACTGCGGATGACACAAATCAAGCCCCGCATGCTCCCGTGGACGAACCCCTTGCCCAAGGCATGGCACTCATTCGTCTGATGGCATCTGCCAACGTCTCCGCGCAGTCCGAAGTCTCGGTCCTCGCCTCTCTTGATGATGCCATCAAGCGGCTGGCGTCGAAACGTAGCTCAGATCAATCGACCAGGCCAGGTACTACCAGTGAGACCAGGCCGTACGACAATCTTGCGAGTTGGGCTCTCGGATTGAGAGAACAGGCGTTCGAGGTGCAAGAAACTCGGCTTACTGCATCACACTACGTGGAGCCTCTCCATTACAGTCATACAGCAGCATCGGAGTGGCCATCCGCATCCGAGATGTGGGACGGTGAAGCGCAGAGCCTACTCAATGTCGATGAAATCTTTGACTTTGCAATGCCATGAGTAGTCACCCGAAGAGGTCAGTGCATTGCCACCACCCGAATTCTCAGATCTGTCGATTCCATTCTGCGAACGACGACCAAGGGACCAGGACCGACAAGTAAACTGCATCTGGAATTGACTGCTCCTCAACGCCCATGATGATAATAACGATACCCAGCGATCACTTCATCAAGAGCATCGCCTCTCATCACCATCCGAATTGGTCTAGTGGCTAGGATTTGTCGCTCTCATTCTTCGCAAGAAGACCAGTACCGACAAGGCCGGGGTTCAATTCCCCGATTCGGAATTCTTTTGATCGAGGCGAGGAGGTGGTAGAGGTTGTACTTTTGTCATGAATCGAATAGAAGAAAATCCAGTTTGTCGGGGAGAAATTTCAGCTTTTGGCCGAACTCTCTTTTTTCGGTCAGAGGGGTGGGGAACCCCGATTTACGGATGGCAACAACACATTCGATCGCGATATGTGTATGTACACGCTGGATACAGCTCACACTGTTTGACGTCCCTTGGTCCTGATCCATGGTCTGTTCTTTCGCGTTTTGTCTTAAGACACTGCCTCTTATCCTTAATCGTTCGATATTAGCAGCGATTATGCTAGCGATATCCTCTGATTGTGTACTCAGACGCTATTTTCGACGCTGAATTTGTTGTGCAATCGGAATGTACATTGTATCCAACCCGTCCGTTGCCAATGCCGTTCCTTCACATTTCTTGCAATGTCCATCGGTATTTGCCCGCTGGATGGTGATATAGTTGATCACCGTGCGTTCCGGATCGACCAGTGCGAAGTAATCGCTACTAGATAGCAAGATGTACATCACTAAATGCACACTGATCAGATGGACCACTCAGGTAACGAGTTTGACTGCTTACGCACTTAAAGTACAATTGGCACTGCCTGACTGATAACTCAAAAGATGCAACTTGACCTTCCCCGCCTACCTTAGATCCAGGTCCAATGCGACCGACCCCAGTCAATTCCCCGCCTGTCACCTTGGATTTGCACGCCTATCAATTGAGGGTTAGATATGCTTCCCAAAGCGAACGTGATGAGCTGATACAGATAGGCAGAGATGTCGTGCACCGGGCCGGTGTCAAGGCTAGACAGGCTATACATCAAGCATGAGACAACACTGCTTTCACTGGGACCCAAGCCTACACTCTCTTTGGCAATAGCCCATCGAATCCCACGATGACCACTCAACCTAAAGACACAATCAAGAATGGTGTCGAAACGACCCAAACGAGCGAGCAAGACTTCGCCGTTGGCTCACAGGAAGAACTCACCGGGCTCCGAAGCCTTCGATCGTACACATGGCGTTCCTTCTTCCGGAGTGTACTTCTCCAGATGGTTCTGTTCGGACTGTGAGTGTGGCTAGGATATCTTGAATCACCTCAACACCCGGCTGACACTAAGACAGACTCTCACTCGTCGGGCCAGCCATGTCCGACGCGATCACCAACCTCGGAGGTGGAGGCCTCGACTCGCCCTGGTTGGCAAACTTATCGACCTGCCTGAGCTACGCCTGCAGTTTCCTGTGCACTCTGATCGGAGGTCCTCTCATCAACAAAATCGGGATCAAATGGTCCTGCTTCATCGCCGCGGTCGCGATGCCGCTGCACGGATCTGCATTCTACGTTGATTCCAAGTACGATGTCGATTGGTTTCTGCTCTTGGGGAACGTACGTAGATTACCATCGATAGAATCGAACCCATCGACGTGCTAACTTGCCTAGATCATCAAAGGAAGTACAGCCGGCTTCCTCTACGTCGCGGAAACTACAGCCATGCTGTCGTACCCAAAGCCGCAGGATCGAGGCTTTTACCTTGGTAGGTGATCGATGTTGATCACATATTGGAGGCCCGACTAACGGTGTGAAGGGATCTGGTCTGCTATGCGTAGCTCCGGCAGTGTGATTGGCGGTGCGATCAACTTCTCGACAAACTACGACAGAGCGTCAGCCGGTGGAATCGCATGGTCGACGTACTTGATCTTCGTTGGATGCGGTATGTCGACGAATCACATTCCTCGCTGAACACAGCCGTACTGACGAATCCTAGAATGCACCGGCGTCTTGTGGGCCCTCTCACTTTCGTCGACCAGAAAAGTCCGCCGCCGCGATGGCAGCAAGGTCCCAACATCCGGCACAATTTCTTGGAAACAGGAGTTCGCTGCGCTTTGGGAACACTACAAGATGCGGAGGGTAAGCTATCTGCTCAGACTACGACATTCCAAGATCAAGCTAACGATACCGCAGACATGGCTCATCTGTATTCCCTCGTTTTACTCTTTCTTCTACGGCGGAACCATGGGCACATACCTCTCGCTGCACTTTTCCGTGCGCGCACGAGCTTTGTCGTCGCTCCTCGTCCGTGAGTAGTCGATGCCTGGACGCTGTTCATACATTCAAGCACTGACCAACCCGCAGCAACGATCACGATACCCTCCGTCATCATCTTCGGCAAACTCCTCGACACCAAATGGTGTTCCCAACGCCGCCGCGCCTGGACCGGAATAATGGTCTGGATCCCCCTCCAAGCCGCGTGTTTCATCTGGATCGGAACCATCTACAAGACCGGCGATTCTCATCCAGCCCTAGACTACGAAGAGTAAGTTTTGACTGCCAGACAGGTGAAACGCAACACCGGCTAACAATCTTCCTCCAAAAAGGAATACCTCGGCCTGGATCAAAGCTTACCTACCCTACCTCATCCTCTTCGTCACCGGCTACTGGACCCAACTCCAACTCTACTGGATCCTGGGAACATTCTCCACCGACGTCAAAGAGTCTTCGCGCAGCGGAGGTAGTTTCCGCGCGTTTGAGACGGCCGGTCAGGCGATTTCGTACGGGCTTAATTCCGGAGGGATCGCGCCGCAGATTCCTTTCTACGTCAATGCTGCGCTGTTGGTGTTGGTTGTGCCGTTCGTTGTTTGCTTGATTAGGTGCATGCCGGAAGCGTCGGCGGAGATCGAAGGTGAGGTTGGTGAGATCGGCGAAGGTTGTGATGGGGGAGCCGGGAGGGAGACGGGCGTGAATAAAGGCTAGATTCGCCCGAATGGAGTATGTCCTGGTGCAGAGGGGATGGTCGATATTGGAGCTTTGCACCTTGAGCGAGATGGACCTTTGTGGTCAAACACCATGTCTGAACGTTGCTGTGGTAGAACACTTGCGGCTAAAACACTTTGTCCGCAACTTTATGCTGCTGTGTTACGCTACCGGCTCACTGTAAATGCGCAGCGCTGTGCCGATAGTCCCGAAGAATGGCCAGATGCCACTTGAGCTTTCGAATATCTGGATCCAGATCAGCAACACCGACTTCTCGAGGCCGCTCAGATAAAGTGCTTGTCCTTGATCCTCGTTGGCAATTGTCCCTCCAGCATGGTCTGACGATGATTGCGCCTCCGCAACAACACCTTCAATCCACCTCGCGATCTTCAGCTCATTGCCTGCACGTAATGATGAGCTCACAGGTACTCTGGCGGGTTTCAAAAATACTCACCAGAAGGTGGCTTTGAAGAACCATCGGTGGCTAAACTTTGCAGCCACTTGCTTAAGAAGATGGCGAAGTGGAATCCGCAGAAAGCCTGTACAACGCTCCAGGAGTGGAGTTGTTGCTTCTCTAGGTAATTGATGCCCAACTGGACCGTAAGATCAAGCGCATGCACAGCGTGCAGCAAAGCTTCAGTCAAATGAGGCCCACGTCTGGGGAGCTGAACTTGCCGGGCTTGAGACGCGACGCGTGCAGGATTACAGCTTCGCAACGCCTCGCCGCAATTCATGTTAAAATGCAGTCGAATGTATGCCAAGCCGAGCAACGACGTTGACGCAAACGACAACGAACCCCTCGGGTTCTCCAGATCCAGGACTGTTTCCGGGGCCTTTTGCCATTGCTGTTTCCATTCGTGAATAACAGTTTCCAGCCGTTTGACGACTGTTTCGGGCAAATCTAGAGGCCTCGACTGCTCGGAGAGCTGCCGTGCCAGATATATATGCTGGTGAATCGCGTGCATCAGCAGATAGTTGCCGTATGGAGATACTATTGCATGTGGCGTGTCCGTAGGGTTGTACAAGAGCTCCATCGCGCTACGCATTGGTCTGAGGCTGATGTCGTCTTTCTCGGCAGAGCGCCATGTTGAGAGCGTATTGGCCGACCACTTTTCGGAGGAGGTGGGCAGGCGGAGGTTGATTTCCGACGCCATGAGCGCAAACGGAAGATCGTATGCGAGACTTTGCATGTTTAGTACACAGAATGCACTGAACTGGGCTCGCCGGTCAGATTCCACTCTTGCCCATTCTACCCAGTCCTCACTGTCTCTCGGCAAAGTCTCCGAAAGCCCTTTGTCACGGACTATATTTGCGAGGACGCTCTGACTGCTTAGTGATTCGAGCACGAGAATCCTGTCGTCTTGCCATGCTGCAAAAGACGTCAAGAGCAACATGGATTTCACGCATCCAGACATTTGGCTGTTCAGCATATGTTGATCGTTGTCCGCAAGAGTGCCTGGCGTATAGTCGCGCTCGGCTTGGGCTTTCAAGCTATTGATGCTTTCCAAGCGCTCTATAGCAATCAACCTCGCCGCCCGATATAAGCGAAGAGCAGCTGTACGTTCGTGACGGTACTGTGCGCCGACAGCCGCGATCGCCAGAGTGAGGTCCGGCATGCTGTGGAAGTTACCAATATCCAATGTAGGCACATGGATGAAGGGATGGTGATGCGTGTGTCCATCAGCAAATCCTGCGAGGTAACGTGATAACGACAATCTAGATGGTAGGACGAAGTGATCCAATTTCATTCGAAATGGTTGCAGTGAAGCGTGCAGGTCGTTCCATTGCGATTCTGATACTCGCCATGGAGAATGTATCTTCCAACAGGCGTATGCCGAGGGGAAGCGAGGTTGATCACTTTCTGTCCGATTCGCGGTTGTTGTGGTAACCTGCACAGGCTCGGCGTTTACTAGCGAAGGGCCGTGTATAGTACGTGGTCCAATTGGCATGGTGGTGGAGGGCATAGTGTCGTCTAGGTCTGGATTTATAACCACCCCAGTGTGGTCTAGTTGGAAGTCAAGCCCTACAACGTCCATGAAGCTGGAAAAATCGATCATAGAAGCGTCAAAGTCCTGTTCCGTTGATATCTGTGAGGTGGCGTCGAGACGGTGGTTGGTGTACTCTGAGACATGAGAGGCATGCGTAGCGAGCTCATGCTGATCAGCTGCCACGGTGGACCATTCCTGGTCACGGTCTGGCAAAGTGTGGGCAGGTGGAGTGGGTTCGCTGCCCTCAACAGCAGCAGACCCTTCTCTGGAAGCCGAGTCGTGCGCGAGGCGTCGATGACGAACAAGGAGGTCCTGTCGAGTAAAGGCATGGCCACAAGAGCACGCATAAGGCTTCTCTTTAGTGTCTACACAGGCGTGCAGTCAGGAGTTAGGCACTGTCACGTTGCATGGAGGGTAATCCGCGCCATACGTACGTGTGCGTAGATGGCGTCGGAGATGTTCAGCCCGATGCAGGACGCGACCGCATTCCGGACAAGTGTGTGTTTTTGGAGGCATGCTCGGGGAAGTGAGGTCTGCGCTGTATCTGTCAGTTGGGATCGATTGGAGTGGACTTTAGGAGTTGGAGATGATGGACTAGGTAGGTTAATACTGGAAGCTGTCAAATTGGAGATGGTGGGCCAGAAGACATTGGAGGTGGTGGCAACGTGGTGTGATTGGCTCCTCGGACTCCGCACTCTCCAATCTCGCGGCGAGGAGATTTTGGGGCATCCAGTCGTCATACCTCAACAGTCCTGTAGAGGCTCACGAATGATGACTTGACAATTCAGCGTCGCATATTATCGAAGATTGGGAATCTTCAATTCAATGAACATCCCTCAATCAAAACCACAGAACCGCCCATTCATGTACGAGTAGTCGGGCGATTTGTTTGGCGAATGTGTGTATTGAAAGGACACACTACTTGCTAATGAAGACATACACAGAGACGTCACGCACTTCTATTCTCCCAACAGAGCCTTAAGGACTTCTGCAGGCGTACGCTGAGGTGCCGCGATCTCGAGGATCTCTTT
>Ga0265797_10001950_pt1 | contig 35670 bp, 35 predicted proteins | sample P2T30metagenome_FD_192433 | JGI IMG/M metagenome (GOLD analysis project Ga0265797, IMG submission 192433) | Plant litter microbial communities from East Loma Ridge, Irvine, California - P2 T30 | ecosystem: Environmental > Terrestrial > Plant litter > Unclassified | place: USA: California...
GCACTGATGATGTTATGGTATGTGCAAGGTGGAGTGGTGTTGTTGGTCAAGGTAGATGGAGGACGGAGTTGTTGTGTTGTGGTGAGGTAGTGGGGTGTAGAAGGAAGGAAGTTGGTGGGAGGGAAAAAGCCTTTGTAGGCGAGGTCGCACGGCCGATCACGAGCCCGAAGATTGCTGCAACAGCTTATCACGGCTCAAATGAAGGCGGTGGTGCAAATGAAGAGGAGGATGTGATGGAGGTGGTGCGCGTCAACAATCAGGTGGTGCCTCGAATGCGTACCGTGCAGGGTGGAGCAGGCTGGTCAAGCAGCGAGTGATGAGGTTCTTGTGAACAGTGATGAGGAGATGCTTGTGCTATTGTATCGTGTCAGTCAGGTTGGTGGTCTGATGGAGTGTGTGGCACGCCGCGAGCGGATCGAGTGAGGCCGAGAGTGTCGCGCGTGCGGTGTTTGGACTGCGGCCGAAGCATGGCGACAATGTTTGCACCTCACGCGCGCTCGAGTCTGTGATATACGGATGGGGTTGTGATAGTGCGTACCTTGCTTCTCGTGATGATGGGGTGGTTGGCGTGTGTGTGTGGTTGGTTTTGGAGGTCGGTGAGGGAAAGAGGTCGCGGATTTGTAGGCAGAGCAACAACACCTGGTCTTGGCAAATATGACGAGGAAGGCACGACCCAGCACTCGAGCTTGTACCACTCTACTTCGGCAGGCCGGCCGACCAGCCGGGAGGATGAGGGGACCATAGTACACTAGGCTTTGGCAAGGTGGATATGAAGACATAGCGACATAGCCATAGACCAATTGCATTATGATTTGATTCCATCTTGATATCGACCACAATCCAGAGGAAAAGGACCAGTGCCCCGTAGGTAGTAGTGCCTTCAGCGTGCCTTCAGTGTGCTCCCAGTCCTCAGCAAACGCGCGTTGGCCATGGCCTTTCAGCCGCCAACATTGCCCTTTGTGCAATTCAGCAACGCAAACCTGTCGGGTATCGTTTCAGACAGCGACGACACGGCCAACGACGGTAGAGTCAATTCACCGGACATCCTAGTTCGCACCCAAAGACGTCTTGAGCGCGAGAGCTCCACCACATCTCGGCACTCGTAGCATTGGCATCACGCCCCCGGTTTGCCCGTACCACGACAGGACCACGATTCCACAGCGCCCACGGTGGCCACAGCAGGTGACCACGGCGACCGCGATGACTAGCGAGGACACAGGAAACACCGCCCACAGCAGGAGGTCCCATGCTGTAAATGCGAGTGTCGATTGAGACACCTCCCTCGACTCGACCGTGATAGCGATGCGACAGACGTATGAGGGCGACGACGCAGGAATAGACGGAGCAGAGCAACAACACTTCGAAGGTCCAGATCGTGTCGACTACGAGACAGAGTTTGAAGGGATGCATAGCATAGCGCCATGCTGCGAGTTCCATGCACGCACCGCTACCGAAGACTCTGACGACAACACTGGTGACTCAACCTCAAGACCAAGCAGATCTATCAGCTCGGTCAAGACAGAACGCGGTCCAGGAGAAGAGCAGGGAGAGCAAGAGGAAGAGTCACATCGTGCATATCAAGCGGGCGCTGAACAACCGAGTGGATCAACCAATCCGTCAGGCCCAGCCGCGTCGGTTAGGGCTGCGTACAGGCCTGGAGAAAAGATGACACTGTCTGCATACTTCACAGCTGCCGGCCGACGAGCTTCCACCAGGTCAAGTTCACACAGCTCAGACTTCGGTCGGTTCGATCAAGAAAGCAGACAGCTCTGAAGAAGTCGTTATAGAGTCCACATCCCATTGTTAGATGTATGAGAAGTCTTCCGGGGTGTCCTTTTGCGCAGGCTCGGGAACGTATACTGGCTTGCTGTGATCCTCAATGGCAAAGTAGGTCAGATGGCCAGGCCAGTGTTGTAGAGCCGCCAGGTCGGATCTCACGAACCGGGTACGAAAGACAGATCGAAACAAGACATGCATATCCTGCATCGGACACTCAAGTCATATCCAGGCGCACGACGAATGCTGTGAAGACCATGGCCCCGGATATCTTTCCTGCGATGGATTGGATACAGGCTGGACATCGCAAGCTTCGCCGTAAATTGCAGTGTTCTGCATGTCCTCCAGGATGGCCAGACCTTGATGATCTTGGATGGCCAGCCATGGCGAGCAAAGCAATACCAAGACACCAATCATAGATACATTTTGTAGACACATGGTCTTTGACGCTCGCGAGTACTTTGAGATCCGGCTGTAGGCGGGCCTCTTGTCTTGCCAGAGACCCTCCACGGGTGGCAATGCTGAATACGTGGCCTGGAGGTTCCAGGTACGACATAAGCCAGTCGAAGATTCAACGAGCCTAGCAGTCCAGAATTCAGAAAATCCAGGCTCGTAAGCCCATGAGAGAAATATTGACAGCACCGCTCTGTATGCGACATGGTGGACTTATGTGTGCTTGTTTGCAGGTGGATCATTGGCCGGAAGACTCTCCAGCTAGCTAACCTTGTGATCCAGAGATCCAGGCTCCGGGACTCACAAGAGGAAAATTGGCAGCAAGTTGCATATGCACCATGCTGGACTTCTGTGAGCTTTCATCGACCGAAATCCTGACGCAGGCATTTTCGGGATTGAGTAGTAAACAAGCCCGGAAGTCTTGCACCAAGGTTCAAATGTGATGACGATTTAGTCGTCCAGAGCGTGCTTCGACTTCGTTGCGCCGACGGCTACAAGTCCTGTTTGAAGCTTCGGTCCGCGAGATTGCACTGGTGTGGGCGAAGTGGCGCACAATCTGGCTTAAGTCCCAGAGCCTCATCTCTGAGTATGCACTGGAGCTCATTAATGCTTGGTCTCCTTCATCACCGGTGACTGGGTGGCCGACCGCACTGCAGGCGCGCGTAGTGGCACGGCTTTTGGCTGTGGGCGCGTCCTGCCAGGTGGAAGCGCCAATCGCGTATGTCTTTCGGTCTGCTGAACATGATGTGTCTACCCGTGTAGTCACCTTTGAAGAGCAGCCGGTAAGGCATGTCGTGCGGTTGATGGTGGCAGTGATGTTGGTGGTGGGTCGCAACATTTCGGCAGCCAGCCGAGCCAGCCAGCCCGTGACAGCTTTCGGTCGGCTTGTCGGGGAGCTGGGCACCCGAGCGCAACTTCCGAGGCCTTGTTCCTTTGTTCTCTAGAACATTGAGGGCAACGACAATAGCAGTGTGCAATGCATTGAATATCTGCGTGGGAACATGACGATAGATGCGTGATGTTGCGGGTATTGAGCTGGGTGGGTGCTGCTGAGACCAAGTTGCCACCAAATCTCGACGCCGCGCGCGTCTCACGAGCCAAGACTGCATGACACGGTGAGAGCAACAGCAATCGACAAGCGACGACGACCACCAGGCCGACGAGAGCATCTTTATCACAACGCTCACTGGAACTTGGTCGCCTTGGGAAGTGTACGAGGTCCATCTGCATTTGTCGTGGAGAGGCGAGGGCTGGGTGAAGCGGCGATTCGGAGTAGCCACAATGCGCTTTTCAGACTGGACTCTACCTGCTTACAACTACGTCGGAGTGAGCGGATCTCAGGGGAGGCTCGAGTTCATGTGGTCACGAATAAGGCCGTGGTAGACTTGGTCGGCCTATGTCAGCCAGACACGCACAACGCAGAAGGAACTGCCGAAGTTACGCTGCCCCCAGGGAGAATTTTGTATTTGACGGTGTAAAGCACGCGAGAGTAACTCTAGCAGCGATCATAGCCTATCAATAGAGGCGCCGTAATAATGAGTTTCTCAGTCGAGCTTTTACACACTGAACAGACACTCCATGTGATGGTGTGACATGACTGCTTCATTGCAGGACCGGTGCTCAGGACATCGCGATACAGCGATTCGGACCGATATATTTCGCCCACATGGCCCCTCCCAAATAACTTTTACGATGGAAGCACACTTTGTTCTCTCGACTCGTTTGACATCTGATTTGTTCAAGTCCGCGGTTTTTCGAGTTGCTAGGGTGCATCAACATCTTTGTCTTCGAAAATCGAAGCAGACAAAGAGATGGTTTCCTTTCATTGTGCTTCCTCTAGCCTACAACTTTCTGCAATGAAGACTCTGGCTCTTTCGTTTGGCGGGGGGCTTCGGCACGGTTTCTTGTTTGATGAGCTTCTGCTTCTTGTGTTGATGAAGACTGGTGCACTTTCATCGCCAACGTTCTAACCCATCTACTTAAATTGTTCATAGCGTATTGGCAATGACCAACGATCGCTGGTAGATCATGCGTATAGGACCAATATCTATACATCATACGTTCAAATATAATCCATCAATCGTGAGATACACCGACAGTGTATACTACCACTTCAGAAGGCAAAGGATGCGGGTGTACGATGTTTTTGAGCGATATGGATTGGGGTTGACAGGGTTGTAAGGGTTACGCGCAAGTGAATCGAATTGCGATCGCTGACGTCTTCAAGTCGACTGACGCCCTCAGTCCGCCGAGTCTCCATTATCCTCGACCTACATCACCAACACTGCCGACAAACAACATGCGCTAGCAGTGGATGGAAACCCGAAAAGACACCCACACCACCGAACATGGGCTGAAACCTGCCTCTCCGGTTCCATCACCGCCAGATGACTTCCGAATCAGAGGCGCCGCCCTGAAGCGCCCCCGAAAGAACCAAATCCCACCCGAACCCGAAACCTGCGCCATCTGCCTCGAAGCAATCCACGAGCGAGCTGTAGCATCTCCCTGTAATCACCTAAGCTTCGACTTCATATGCCTGGTGCAATGGCTACAGGAGCACGCGACCTGCCCGCTATGCAAAGCAGAAGTGAAAGCCGTCGAGTACGATTGGCGGTCGCCCGAGGACTACAAAACATACACTGTCGTCGCCAAATCCGACGCCAGAGATAAGGGACCCGATAGTCACGGTACTGGTCGACGTAGGACGGCGGCAGCAGCGGCAAGACGAAGACGTGACGAGATCCCATGGGGTCCTCAGCCTACGACCTCGTCCAGCAATAGCACTGGCGTCATCGAAGACCCCTCTCTCCCACGCCGCCGCCTCGTCTACGACAACCACACACCCAGCCTGCACGTCGGCGCCAACCGCATCTCGCAATACCGAACCTTCACACCCTCAATCTTCGCGGCCTGCCCAGCCCTCCAAACCCGCGCAAGGATTTTCCTGCGCCGGGAACTCCGCGTCTTCCCCTTCCTCGATCGCCGGCCTGCAGGAGCCAATCGCGAGTTCCTGGTTGAATATGTGGTGGCGGTGTTGAAGTCGCACGATCCGAAGAGTGCGGATGGTCGCGCGGGGGAGTTGCTGGGAGGGTTCTTGGGGCGGGAGGATGCGGTGCTGTTGTTGCATGAGTTGGACGCTTGGTTGAGGAGTCCGTTTGAGAAGTTGGAGGTTTGGGATGAGAGGGTGCAGTATGCTGATACTCCTGATGTGCGGCGAGCTGGTCGTGGTGGAAAACCGGTGAGGAGGGGTTGAGGGATAGGATGATCGAAGCGTTGGAGGTGTGTTGTTGTTAAAGGGCTTCTTCCTTTCTTTTCCGGCCGATTCGGTAAATACGATCAGGGGATGAGCATTGTGAGGGCTGGTTTGAAACTTTGCAAGAGCCATTGTACGAATTGTATCTGGGGGAGACAAGCAGATATAATATACACAAGTCAGAACCCAGCATAGTCTCGCCGATCCATCGGTCATCCTCGCTGGTTATAACCCACGGACCGGACTGATTAGATGTGTATGTCATATGTGTGTGTGCTCGTGTTCGAGAAACGAACCCAATGTCCATCAGTTAACTGAAGACAAACTAAAGATAAACCCCAAGCGAAACTCAAAAGTAACCTCACCTGGCAAAGTCACACAAACAGGTGTGGAAAGCATGCTTGTGAAGGGCGTGGAAACAAAGGGTGAAAGTAAAACCGGCTTTGCTCGATTAGAGAACGCGGCAAGATTCAGTGCTAGACTGCAATTATATTTAACTAATATTCTAGACGTCTGGCGTCTATTTGCTCTCCAATATCAAAGAGTATACCACTCTAGGTAGATAGACCAAATGACTCTCAATTTCTTCTCCTCCAAGGTCCCGGCCATTTCACTGCATTGCACCCCGTCCCCGTCAGGAGGCACCTTACTCTGGGGTTTCACCGGGCAAAGTGTGTCCTGCAGATACGACTATATCAAGTCGTGGAAAAGTAAACAAAGACGAAGATTGCCCAAGAATCCTCATGGACGGGTATACTGCCAAAAGCGAGAGATAAGATCCCACGCCACCAGAGAGAACGCCAAAGAAAAGATGTCGTGAACTTTGTAAAATCGAGAGTGGCGTCCTCGGGTCCTGTCGCATGTCGATTTTGTGTGCAGATGACGACTGTAGTGACCAGTGTGAGGCGACGATAATGCGTAATTGTACAAGGTACGGCGGTGTTGTGCTCGTACTGCTGATGATGACGATGATGGCGAGACTGATGTAGCATGGGATGTGACTCAAGGCACTCCGGGTTGCACGTCTGCGTGCCATGAGCCTGTAGCGGAAGACAAGACTCATCGAACGGTTTATTGAATAAATCATGCCTGGACTAGAACCAGACAAGTCGAGGATGCAGTCAAGCAACGGGCTGCTCCTCCCATGCGTCGTTGGATAGGAAACCAGCCCAGTCACCCTCACCAGGACTGACTGTGCCGCTCAAGTCACCGTTGAGCGGCTCCTTGAGCAAGTCACTCGAGAAGATGTCATTGCTGTAACCCATGCCACCGAAAGCGTATCCTGCAGGCGAGAAAGCGCTGTCATGGGGCGATGGCCCGTAAGTGGCATTCATGTCGAAAGCCGACGGTGCCAATGTTGAGTCCATGCCACCCATAGTCATCTGTGGCAGAGCCGGATACTCAGTAGGTGAGCCAGACTTGCTCTTTGGTCGACCGTTGGGGTTGTAAGAGTAGCCTTGCTTAGCTGAACCCTGGTTCATGCTGGTCATGTTGTCGTTGAAGGTGAAGTCGTAGGGGTTTGTGGCAAGAAGCTGCTGGCTTTCCATAGGAAGAGCGGTGGAGAGAGGGTCAAGATTTCGGTGGTTCGTCGGGAGTCTCAGCTGGAAGCCTTGGAGTGCATCGGCCTGGGAGGGCTGGTTGTACTGCTGTTGGCTGTATTGTTGCTGTTTAGCGAGGTTGGAAGAAGAGCCACTCCTCGAGACGGCACGAGCTGGCGAGCTGTGAGTGCTTGATGGGGCGGCAGTGCCAGACAAAGGAGTGTGTGGCAAAGCGTTGACAGGCACAGACATGCGCCTCTCCTCCAGTTTGACATCCTTAGGGCTCTTGTGTGATGAGTCCTGAGGAGTTGCGATAGACACCGAACGTCCGTGAGAAGGACGCATCCCTTGTGCGTTGGCGACGGGGTAAGGGGTCTGCCTGTAGCTCGAAGGTGACCGGGCAGGCATCTGTGGTGGAAGCATCGTGTTTTGCATGCCGGGCTGTTGCTGCTGTATGGGCTGTTGCATCATTCCAGGGTTCATGAACTGTCCGATGTTGTTGAATTGGTTGTTCTGCCATGCGTCCGAAACTGCCTGCCCGAGGGCACTACGCATGGCGACGTGGTTGGTGAGGTATGCAGCGAGGCGACGATCGAAGTCGGCATTCTGAGTTTGCAGATGTGCGGTCAAGCGGCGGTACTGCATAGGCAAATCGTCGTCTTCTTCTTCGTACATCTCCTCGTTGATGACATCCTGTTCGGTGACACGCAGGGAGCGTCCTGTACGTCGCTTGTGAATCTCCGAAGCGCGTCGTGCAGACTCAATGCGAGCTTCCAGACTGCGGTCACTTCGACGAGAGGCAGCGATGTATGCTCTGCAAAAAGTCAGTATGCAATCACGGACGGGCGTAGGTAAGCATCGACCGACCTCTCCTGGTTCTCCTCGTGGGAACGTTCAGTCTTGACCGGCTTGGCGGCAGGCATGCTTCTAATCGGAGGCATGTTGGTGGTGTCGAGGTGGAAGTGTGTTTGTGGTGTTGTAGGTGTTCGACAACGAAGTTTCCAGCGTTAGTCGAGAGAGAATCCGGCGAGTGGCCCTTCGCGTGTTGTAGACAAGTAGTCGTACGGGTCTGGAAAGAGACGGAGGCGAGAGGCGGCAAGGCGCGGAAACAGAGGAGCAGCTCTCCGAGCGGGGCTGAGCTTGAGCTGGGTGTTGGTGAGGATAAAGTGGAGTGGCGAAAGGCGAGACTGGGCGATAGCACGTGGGTGGTTGCTTTGAGACGAGCGGTGTTTACCTCCTGGACGTCTTTGATTTGTCTAATAACAAACAATCAGAGGGGCTGGAGTGTTTGAGCTGGAGATGCGCAACGGGAGGAGAGAAAGAGAGGAATGGAACACGGGACAAGGCAAGTGATAAAGGCAGGCTGGCTGCTACTAAGCTACCGGGCGTGAGCTAACACCGCAGCGGCTGCGCCTTTCTCCGATTCCCTCACTAGTAGTTCTGGCAGAGAAAGAGAGGGGGGATTTGCATGGGGCTTACGGTTTGGATGGCATCAGCAGCGAGCTCCTCCCGCGCAAGGGAGAAAAGGCGATGCGAATCTGCCTGCCGTCTGCGCATGCCTGTCGACGATCGGTGGAGGCCGCGCAGGGCGAGCAGGCAAACGATTGGCGCTGCTCAGATCGGAGGGAGACACGTCCGCTCAGGCCCATACTTTTGCTCGCTGGGCCCAGATCACCCGTGAGATCTATTGCCTGCCTATCGCGGACTAGGCCAACGGCCTGTATGCATGCCATCGAGATCTGTAACACAGCTTCGATCGCTGCGAAGAAGCGTTTTGTCTGCACACGAGATGCTTTGGGATGCGACCACGGCGACGAGTAGTGTGTCGGTTTGTCTTGATGATAGGAACAACGAGTACAAGCATCCTCCCAATCACACTCGCTACCCAACACGAGAAGGGGTAGAACCACCAATATCTTTGGGACGTGGAGACAAAGGCACAAGCAGGCAGTCGCGGCACCAAGTCCGCGATGATTCCAATTAGTTGCCTTTGTACTTTGTTCCAATGCCTTCCCCAGCATCTCAGCCATCTCCCCGGCCACGTGCCGTGCTGCGATCCTGCGTCGCACCACTGCCTAACCGAGCAAGCTGCTACACTCGACGCCATATCGGGCCTCATCGAGATCCTGTCGTGACCCCTCACGTCGTGCGACTTTGCACTGCACCAGTAATAGAGTGCCATGTGCTGTCCCGTATCGGTTATGCAACGTGATACTCGGAGTCCAGCAGTGTCGAAGTTGACCTGTGAAGCTGTGGGTGAAGATGCCGCTGCTTGAGCGTAATACCCACCACCTTCTGCGTTCTGCACCACAGATCCAGAGAATTTCGCGAAAAAGAAGCTCCTACCTCAAGGAGAATAGGAAGAATATGCCCGTGAACGTGGCCGCCTGCCGAGTGGACAGCTCGCAAGTGTTATGGATCGCAAACATCATCGGGACCGTGCGTGAGATAGATTGAGTTTCTCGCAAATCTGGCGCTAGGCCGCGAGGATTGTAGCACCAGATCCAAAGCCTGAGATGGAAGGACGGCAGCGAGATCGCGTACCTCTGTACCTCCCGAGGGTAGCAGCCTCTTACAGGTGTCGCAGGTATCGCAACCTTTTTGCTTTAGGCAGGGACCAGGAAGATGGGCGGTTGTTTGTGTTTGTGTAAATCGCAAAGCCCCCGCTACGCCAGCATCAGACCAGATCATCGCTTGGCTTCTGCCCTGCCTTTCCGCCGCGGCTCGCACGCAGATAGCCGCTGTCCAAGTCCAACGTGGGTGCATGTTTGCGGGGGTTTCTTGAATCGCTACAGTACACAGGAGGCAGCTGTCGATTCTGCCTTGCCGGGCCGCCCGTCCAAATCCCATTTCGAGCTATCCGTCCAATAGCCCAGGCTAGGGGGATCGAGCACGACCAGCCTGTTGGGACGATACGATGCCATGCCGGATAGACGAGTATAAAGTAGAGGGGTGACGAAAGGCGTCCGTCAGGCGTAGACCGCACTCCACTCCGCGACGAGATCCCCAAGACCTTGCCCTGTCTGTTGTCGAGATCGGTGTACGTGCAGAGCAACTTTATCTTTCTCTGTGTTGCCGACTTCGGTAAGCGTAGTGGCTGTGACGACAGAGCTCAAACGAAGGGTGCGGAAACCAAGGTGCTGTGCACCACACTTGTGGTGATTTTTCCAGCTTGACGTTTGAGACAACATCGACCACCAGACTTCGAAATTCGCAGTGTAGCACAGCAGGAGCAGCGGCCGCAACGCCGATGAGAAACACTCCAAAGCCCACAGTATTGGCAGTTGCATAACCGTGTAGGCGTGACTTGCCCCAGAAGTCTGCACCCAAATCCTTTGCATTTGCAATGCGAGCCGCCGACCCTGCTTTTTGCGTACCGATCTCCCTTCAAACACAGCCAACACAGCCCAAGGGGCCCAGTCACAAGTCTTCAAAGCAGAGGCATGGCCGGAGATCTGCGGAATGAGCAACAAACACGTGTGCGGAGAATAGAGATCTCACTCGGGCGCACGTTGTGCACAGCACAGCAAGCGAGCCTGCACCCCGGAAACAGCCATCCTGCAGGCTTTGCATTCGTAACAAGAACGAACCGAACTCGGTGGTACCTTTACGCCTGTGACACACATCGGCCCCAAAGAAAAATCCGTTTCCGATCCAAACACCCTGGCGCCAAAACCCCTGCAAGCATGGCATCGCAGGGACTATTGGGGTGGGCCGATTCGATTTCGACCAGTAACAGCTCGCCGGAGATAAATCAGCATGCCAGACTGATTCTTTTCGCCTCCCAGGGCTTTTCGCACTTCACTCTTGGTTCAGGTCACGTATTTTCACTGCGGAGGTTCACGGCTAGCGTCAGATTTGTGAAAGCATACCGGCAGCAGCCATCAGATTTCAGACCCCGATTTACCCGAGTGACGACAGGCGACGAGGTTATCCCCAAAGTGCCGGCCTTGGGCATGTCACTCGCGCTCTCACTTGGTTTGTAGGATTTGTGGCACGAAGGCGGGCACCTGCAGGAGTCCAGGCTTCCATTGGAGCGCTGCCAGTGGCAAAGGTTGTGGTGGGCATACCGTTCAAACAATACCCGAAAAGTCGTTCCACGATTGCATGCTGATGATGCTCGTTTTTTCTTGGTCATCGGCGAGTGTGCCGGTCACAATTTGGGTGGACCTTGGATGCGAGCTGGCGATTAGCGAGTCGGACAAATGTACGTGAGACTCCTTACCTCACTCCTACGTGTAGCCAGCCGCGTACAGTACTGTATAGGTCTGATAGCCGCGTAGGCACAAGATCCGACAGATTGGAAGCTTCCGACCCGTCTGCGCCTCTGCATGAGTGGATGTTAGAAACGCTCTGCCGTTCCTGCCATCGGTTCATGTGTCAGTCACGCACGGGCTCTACGTTCGGATTACATCAAACCGTTGCAGGTACCATGTATCCATTTCAGATCATTTTGCTCTGCTGGCAGCCTTGCCTTCTGTTTTGATAATCTTCGTATCCAGTTTCAGAAGGGATGAAGAAATTTGATTACTCATGCGAAAACGATACCCTTTAGACCTAGGACGAAAGAAACCTGAGACTTCAGCATGGCAAGGCTTGTGAGTGACTGTTGACAGGAGATTGACTGATGTCCTTCATAATGCAAGCAAAAGAAACAGAATTATGAACTCAAAACGGTGAGGCTTTGAAGGATTATGCTGTCGCATCGTACAGTACCTCGTCTGTCTGTTTTGTCTCGTGCAATCTCCCCATTAGAGACTAGTAGCACGAAATGCACCCCATCCAATTCATCAGGAAGATAACTTTGAAGTCCCAGGTCCAATAAGCCATAACCCATCAGAAACAAGAATGGCCGAATGCTGAAGGAAATGCATCAACTTCATCTGCTAGTGTCCACCCGCAAGTCCATCATCCATCATCCATCAATCAGAAAGAAAGAAAGAAAGAAAGAAAGAAGGAAATGGATCAGTCCTCCTCAACCTCACCCTTGATCACCGCCTCAGTCTCAGCGTCTCCCTCTCCTTCTCCCTCTCCAGCAGCCTCAGCCTCAGCCTCAGCCTCAGCCTTCGCCTTCTTGGACCTCTGCTTCTTCAGCGCCTTGGCCAGAACTCCATCCTCCGCTTTGTCATCATCGCCAGCGTCCTCAGCAGCGCGCTTTCCCTTTCCCTTGCCAGTAGTTTTCTTCGGTGTTGGCGTTGGCGTGCCGGACGTAGAAGCGAGCAGCTTCTTCTTGACAGGCCCGAAGCAAGCCGAGGCAGTCTGCGCGTTCTTGTAACCCATGATCTCGGCGAGTTTGTGGAAGTTGACCTGTGAGAGATGTTAGTTGGGTTTGCTCAATCCTTGGGCCCATCGTGAGGTGCAATTGGATTTCGTTCAAGCGAATTGGTGTGTAAGCTGGCATGGCGGGTTGGTGTGGTGAATTTCAAAGGTGGGATAGTGGCAGTAGTTGGTCAGGACTTACCTTTGGCTGGGTTTCGAAACAGTGCCAGGCTGCGGCAAGGAGCTTGTGGTCGTTGTCGGTGAGGTTGTTTGACGCCATTTTGGGGTGGTGAGTGGGTTGAGTCTCCGTGTTGGCGGTTCGATTTGGTATTGCTTCAGTGTTGGTTGGCGGATGATGTTGTGGGATGAGTGTGGTTGTGGATGTTTGGGTTAAGAGAGTGGAAGAGAGAAGGGAAGCTGATGAAAGAGTGAAGAAGTGAGTGTTGTGATTCAGCACGAACAGCGTCTATCAGCACGTGGCTCGGATGTGACTGATGGGTATACCGCTGATGCTGAGACTATGTTCGTGTCGGAGAAACGAAGAGCATGTGACGTGAGTTCCATGACTTTGAAATATCATTACATACATACCACTGAATATCCAATAACAAGCGCTTCAAGTCAACCGCTGCAGAGCGAAATGACCACAAACATATAGCGCAGTGAACGCCAGACCCCTAAAGTCACAGAATCGGCATCCTCACTTGGCCTCACCTCCACCACCACCATTGAACAAGTTCATCTGCCTTGAACTTCCCCTCTTCATTGCTCTCGCCGCTTCAGCGCCCACGACGGGCAATTTCTTAACTCCTTTCTTCTTCATGGCCTCTGGAACCGCCAGTTTGGGGTTGAGCAAGCCGACTTGGAACAGCACACTTGCTTGATCCCAGTACACATGCTCGCTCTCGAGCTTGCCTCCTCTCAGACAGACGATCGAGATCACAACGATTTCAACCTTCCTGTTCGTTGGCGGAATCGACGGCAGAAGCCAAGGCATCTCGACCGAATGCGTGAAATTCATGTAGAGCTCATCGACCACACGATCCGCGGACGTGGTTCTTGACAGCAAAGTGGTCTTGCCTCCTTCAGGCAGTGGCTCGAAAAGATCGTCGTAGAAGTAGCGCAGCGCTTCAGTGCCCGCTCCACCCACCAGTGTGGGACCGTTGATCACATGGCCGAATGGCATGGTTCGTTGCAAGACTTTGTCGGTCTGCACATCGTCGACCAGGTCGACGATTTCATCTCTGACGGTACCCAGATCCTCTTCTATTCGGAAAGCGCGTTTTACAACCTCCAGGCTGCGAGAGAAGGCTACTCGCTCGTTGACCGCATCATACTCGTCTACGTCGGGCTCCGCGAAGCCGGGTGCACAGGTTGGGTAGGCGTAAGTCTTGAAGCCGATCTTGATGCAGCCGCCGTATCCGACACCGGGATCCACACGTTTGCGGACAGTCTTAAACTTGGTGGACTGAATACCGAGGATTTCAGGACGCCGGCGAATGCCAACTTCAAAGCCAGCCAGGTGGACCAGGATGCGTACTGAAGGCGGGAATTTGGTATTTGCAGGTGGAATAGCAGTCGGGTAGTATGCTATGATGGCGCAGATACGGGGCGTACTTGGCTTGACATGCGATTCCAGCATCAAGGAAGCAGCTTCATCGAAGGCTGGGAAATCTGTCAGCCTTGGAGTGAATCAGGCAAGATTGACAAGCAATGCTGTGACCGGTGTTCATTACCTACTACTGCATACTGCTCGCCAACGCCAGTGTTATCGCCGGCGTTCTTGATTCGCGCCAGGAAGTCCTTTCCACCGTTCCCGAGAGGCACGTAAATAACATTGAAGCCCTCGGCCAGCCATGCCTCGGTGACTTCTTCTGAGAAGTCATCGGAATCTGCGGCTATGATAACATGGACAATCTTGGATTTGTTCAGAGAATTGAAAAAAGCCGGGTCCTGCTGATTAAACCACGGGGTGTTGAAAGACATGTTGACCCATGTAGATGTAGAAAATGGCTGGAGTCCAATCAATAATGGCAAGGCTGGGTGAAAGTCGTGAATATAAGGCGAAGTTGATTAAAGTTGTCGGGACGTCATCGCGCCTTCCCTGCCATGGCAGCGGAACCTGCCGCTCTCTCTCTCTCTGGTGGCTCTCGTACATCCACCAAGCTCACGTGTGCGCTCAGTACATCACAGACCGGCGAGTACCTCATATCTCGCACCTTGCAACCACTAAGAACATCAAGCCATGTAAGTACTTGTCCACTTCACTTCCCGATATGCTTCTTTCGACGGGAGAGCCAGCACACTCATATCAGCACACTGCTGTATTTGCTACTTCTGCGTGTGCGAGTTGCAGCAAACGGCGTCGATATTTCCACTTCCCGCCGCGACCAATTCAACAACATAAAGCAATTTCGCTAACCATGTCTCTCATAGCCGATCTGATACGGCTTTTGTTGCCACACTGTTACAAGCAAGATGCCCGCAATGCTGGATGACCCGACTGCGCCAGCCATCTACCGTGTGTCTGGCGAAGCTCCTTTCCCCGTGCCTGGAGGCCCTCTGCCACCAGATATCACGCCCAAACAGGTCATCTTACGTGACAGAATTACAACCGCGACCATCGTTCCCTTCAGTGGACCTACACAGGTGCCGCCCAAGCTCAGCGCCTACTTGTGCGAGCTCCTCGGCCGGGAGATCGAGAAGGGCGACACGTATCCGATGATGGAACCGATGCCGCTTGCCAACTTCGCGCCGTACTGGTTCGCAAACTTTGGTGCTATCATGGTGGTGGGAGATGCTCAGTCGCCGGAGGAAGTCTCTGAGATGGAGGCTCGTGGCGTGGACTGGAGCAAAGAGTGTCTCGGCAGCTTCTACGTCAAGCCCAACTACCCAGGACGGAGCAGCCATGTGTGCAATGGTGGCTTCCTCGTCACAGACGCTGCAAGAGGTCGCGGTGTTGGTCGATTGATGGGTGAAGTGTACCTGGACTGGGCACCGAAGCTTGGCTACTCCTACTCGGTCTTCAATCTGGTCTACGAAACTAACGTGGCAAGTTTGAGGATCTGGGACGCACTTGGTTTCAAGCGTATCGGACGTGTCAAGGGCTGCGGTAACCTGAAGTCGTACCCAGACCAGCTGATCGATGCCATCATATTCGGCCGCGACCTCGGTGGCGAAGGTGACGAGATGGTCAGTGAAGAACGCTTTGACAAGATTCGCTACTACCTTAAGACCGGCACTTATCCGAACGGCTCTGATCGCGCAGAGAAATCCCGTCTCCGTTCTGCAGCAACCCACTACCGCCTCATCCCGACGCCGGATGAGGACGAGGAGGACAAGCTCATGCTGAAAGGCAAGGAAGTTGTGTCTGATCCCAACAGGCAATACGACATTGCCCGTAGGGTCCACCTCAACGGCCATGGCGGCATCAACAAGACCACCGCTTCCATTGCCGACAAGTACCACTGGGTACGAATCAAGGAGACCGTCTCTATCGCCATCCGCAACTGTGCGGAATGTAAAGGTACCAACGCCCCAAAACCAACAGCCACCACACCCAACTCCAGGAAATCCGCAGGGCGCGATGGCGAGGAGAACACCGACAACGGCACGACTACCAATAACCGCCGCACCGTTGCCACCGGCTCATCACCCGACGAATCTTCCAATCAAGCCAATTCAGGCGCCTCATCCCAACTCTCCCAGCACCAGATGCAACAGCACCAACATCACGCCCCGATGGCCCACATGCAGCAACAACAATACCACCACTACCCAGACCTCCCCGTCGACCCGCAGCTCACAGTTGGCATGCACCACTGGGAAACGCCGCAACACATGATGCAAGCGCAACCCATGTCCCTAGCAGCACACCTGGCAGCCCAGCAACAAGCGCACAGCGGCGGCGGAGCCATGCATCTCGACGAGGACGACGAGGGGAACGACGAGGATGCAGAGCGCGATGACGGGGATGTCAGTAGTCGGCTGAGGGAGGAGTTGATACATCAGTCTCAGATGATGGGCGAGGCGCAGGCGAGAGACGATATTTACTAGCTGCGAGCGCTGACAGTAGCTTGCGGGCGTCGAAGTGACTTGGTGGGCCAGAGGAGGTTCGCGCGTTGCGCTACAGGTTCGTATGTTGAGCACTTTTCACGTTATGCCGATTTCCAGTAACTAATGCGCAGGTCCAGCAGCCCGTGGCTGCTATAATTACACGAAAGACCTGGGGTTTAGTTCATAAGCAGTTATAATTGCTCACACGACGAATCATTGAGAATTCAATTTCCGTGACAGTAACATTTCAAGGGTCTTGAATCCCTGTGTTTTGGCTCACCCTCAGCCAACTCGCCACTCTATCTCTAATCATCGTCACACGTTTCAGTAATGGACAATCGAGCAAGACTTTTCATCCTTCGCTCACTTTTTTCCGTCGAAGCTTTTGATGTCCTCTTCCCTCCCCAGTCAAAGAACAGCGCCGCAAACGCCTATGCTATGCTTTTCTCCCAAGTCCAACAACCCGACCCAGGGCCCTGTCCGGAGAAATAAAAGCGTAAATCAAGTTGGAAAAACCTCCGCATCGCCCGCCTTCCTTTCTCTCTCGCGACCGCCTCTCGCTTTGCATTACACAACGAGCTGCTTCTCGCCGTCCTGATTCGGATTTCTCGTGTTTGCGTGCTGCGACCGTGGCGTTTTCATTTCAATTCGTATTTTACCGCTTTACTTGGCTACAGCTGCGCTGAGGACCTGGGTGCGGAAGAAGCCGCCCTTGGTGCGCTCGATGACTTGCTGGTAGACGCTCATGGGCGGATGGTTCATGATGACGGTGCCGGCCTTGTAGTCGATCTTGGCGTCGACGCGGGTGTCGCGGATGAGGTTGACAATCCACTTCTCACCCTCGTCCTGGCTAAGGCCGAGGCGGGTGGAAAGGTCCCTGTAAAATCAATGTTAGTGATCGCCCAAGAGATGATGCTTCCACAGCTGAATAAGTAACTTACTTGATGTCAATACGCTGGTGGATCTTGCAGTATGACTCAGAGATGAGGTGGCGGGCAGCGTCGAGGAATTGCTCGGAGGCAGAGACAAGGAAGAAGTCGGACTTGAGGATCTCGTCGGCCTCGGTCAGGCGACGCTGAGCCTCCTCAAAGTCGAAGTCGATGTACAGGGCCTTGATGAAAGCAGTGACGGGGTCGTTGTACTCGTAGTCCTCCTGGCGCACGATGCGCACGAGATCCTTGAGCTGCTTCTGGTAGTTGCCGTATTGGAAGCCACCACCGTTCTTTCCAGGACGGCTACGGTTTGTGATGATGGCGGCGGCCAGGTAGCGAAGGAGCCAGGGAGCCGAGGTTTGGATGCTGTTGATAAAAGGCTGGGAGAAGAACATCTCGGTGAGCTGGTCACGCGCGGGCTCGTAGTTGAACATGGGGAAGAGTGCCCAGTGTGCCAACCAGATGCGGTGCTGCAGCTGTGCGAGAGGGTTGCTGAACAGACGTGTCTCGATGCTCTCCTTCATCTTCAAGACCTCCTCGAGCGCGGACTCCCAGTTGGTGGTCAAGATGTCGGAGGCGAGCTTGCCCCATGAGGCAGCGCTTGTCTTGTCGTTGTCGGTGGACAGAATGCGGTACTGGTAGAGGAGATCTGCGGCACTACCGTAGTCACCGCACGAGTACTGGAACTGGCCGTACTCGTACAGCTGGTCGACCATCTCCGAGGTTACGCCATGGGTGTCCTTAAGGTACTGCAAGTTGGCAGCCTTGTCGGCGCGCAGGTTGTTGACGACCTCGCTGTCGCCCAGCAGGCCCAGGATCTTCTCGGTGTCCTGCTCGAACTGGGTGCGCTTGGCGAGGGTCTCGTCGCGCTTGGTGTCGTACTCGGCGGGCCTCTCGGGGAGGTTGTTGATGGTGGCATAGAGGTCGCCGACGAAGTCGCTCATGTTGGTCTCCTTGAGCAGGGCATATTTGGCCTGGGTGATGTCGTCGATGCTCTGGTCCTCCGGGGTCTCCTCCTCGAGGAAGTTGAGCAGGGGAAAGACGAGGTGGCGGTCCAGGTGAGGGATGAGCTTGGGCAGCAGCGAGTGCTCCTTCGCGACGTCGGGCTTGGTGTCGGCCATGGCTGCGATTATGTGTATATGGGATCGCTGTCGTCGTCGCTGGCGCCCCGCTGGTATGAGTTGGACGTTTTCGCTGCGGGAAAGTGCGGCCAAATTGTGCCAAGGAAGCTCCAGCGAGCGAGCAACGCGGAGAGTTGAAGTTGGGAGCGCGCGAGAGCAAGCAGGCAGGAGGCGGCGGCAATTAATCACGAGACAATTGATTCATTCACTTACATCGTCCATCACGTGTGTCGCCCAACCATCCAATACAGCTCAACATGGCTGCCACCACGCCCTTCATGTCCTTCCTTCGACCAATGGGCCTCCCGCGCCCGGCGACGCTGCGCCAGTTCATGCGCTTCTCTACCAGCACACCCTGCCTTGAAGCACGCGAGAAACGCGAGGGTATGTCCAATATGGCATCCTAAACCCATCTCTTTTGCATCCCGACTGATCATATTAACCAGACCGCAACCTCGTCGCCTCCCGCACCGCTCCCGCATCATACCCTCCGAAATCCATGAAATCGCTGCCCCGACCCAAAGAGTCGCGAGCCTCACACCGAACCAACCACCCCAAAGTCGAGCGCCACTACCCTACCCGCGGCGTATCGCACGATAAGCCAGTTGTCCAGAAACTCATCCCGGATCCCGTCACTCCTTTAGCGCCGCACCTTTGCGCACCCAATTTGCCCTACTTTGTCACGCGGACACCGAGCAACCACTTGCCGATCTACACACTACGCAAAGCCGGCGGAAACAAGCTCGTCACTCGGATCAAGAAGGTGGACGGGAAGTCGGATGTTTTGAGGGACGAGCTGAAGGAGCTGCTCGGTTTGGCGGAGAAGGAGGCTGTGATCAACAGGACGACTGGGCATATTATGATCAAGGGTCACCACGGGCCAAAGATTGAGCACTTCCTCAAGCAGAGGGCTTTCTAGATGAGGACTGGAGGTCGGCATTTGATCACTGGGTGATGAATCATCGAAGGAGTCTGGAGTACTACCATTTGGATCGCAGTCGATACCAAGGATTGACTCGAGAAGGGCCGGAGCGTGCGGTCTGTGATCTGCTGCAGAACCTGTAGGCGGCAGAAAGATGTCTCAATCCGATCAATTGCTTCACACAGGCGAATTGAGGGACGGATGGACAATTGATGTCAGTATCTGGAACGCCGGGTGCAAGATGAAAACGTTGGCTGAACGCTTGGGCAGTAGCCATTGTACAATTTTAGCATTGCAGGAGCAGCATTCTCATGTACAAAATGTGTATATCTTGTATTATCACAAAGTCGTCAAGATACCTTTTTTCCTCGCAAGACCTCTGTTGGAGGATGCAAACGATGCCTCCATCCTTAAAACAATCAAGGCAGAAGATGTATTCAGTGAGTCTGATTCGGCAATACTAAACATCTCCACGATCGTGGATTGGAGGAAAGTCTCTTGATAGTTACTTCGTAGCATTGATATCGCTCAGATCTGTGCTGGCTACTGTGGTCGCAGCTGATCTCTTTAGCATCATATGGAGCATGGTAATCCACCACAACGCAATTCTCCTCAAGGTTGCCGCAAGGCTGAGAAGACGACCACGCCGCTCAATCCCATATCAGCACGTCGCCCTCAATCACGCCAACCGGCCGTCCCCCACCGCCGCCAGATCTCGCACCGGCAGCTCCTCCTCCGCTAGACTTGGGTTTCTGCGCGCCGCAGATGCCGCACAGCCCAGCATCGCCGGCATTGATATAAGCGCCGTCTTTGCAGGTCTCGCTTTTGCAACGCCAATGATCGGGCATCAGAGAAGGTTGCAGAACGTTGGAGCATGCCATACAGGTCGGGCTTGAACGATCGTTGGCTAGAGAGCAGATTGGACAGGTCCCTAGCTGTACCGTTGGGATGTCGCGCTCTGCGGCAGGTTGTTGGGATTCGACGATTGCGGTTGATTGGGTTGGAGCTGAAGCTGTGGCTGAGTTGGTGACTGGCGCAGAAGGCGAGGCCTGTAAGGAGGTTGGTTCGACGTCAAGATCTTCTTGCTCGCTCTCGGTCTCGGAGTCTACGTGATCTGCTTTCCGCAAGTTTTGCCCGTGGCTCGACGTCGACGTGGTAGCACTTTGCTGAACTTTTGGACGGGCTTTCCAGCCAGCTGGTGGTGCTTGCTGGCCCATTTTTCGTAGTTCGTCCATCTCGTTATGTCCATCTTCTTCATCGCCTTCGTCTCCGCACACTTTGATCATATCGGTCTCACTGCCGCCCTCATTGCCCCCAAATTCGGCATCATCCCAGTCTGAGTCCGTCTCGCTATCTTCAGGTTCCTGCTTGATGGCAAGCTCGTCCTTGACATCCGGCTCATTCTTGACTGGGTCCGTTTTCGCCGCACCAAATCTCGCCAGCGCCGCCTGTGCTCGCAATTCACGTCCGCGTTTGCTGTTCGCCACTCTAGGCTTGCCAGCATGTCGCTTCCCTGAAGCCGACTCGTAAGCTCCACGAAGCAGTTCATCGTCACCCAGTGCCGCTCCTTCTCCGTGAACTCCAAACTTTTTCGCAATACGCTTCTGCTGTCTTTCGGCATAAGTCAATTTCGGCTTCTCATCTCCTCCGTCGCCACCCTGTGTCTGGCCTCCGCGTTTACGTTTCCTGCCCTTTCGCCTGAAAGTACCTCCGCAGAGATGCTCAGGAACATCTCCCTGTTCGAGCTCCCTCTCCCTCACAAACGCTCCAGTCACCAGATCCTTGCCTCTTCCCCACAGACCTTCACCCATGTAGTTCTTCGTCCACAGTCCTTCCATCTCTCCAGCAAAGCCATTTCGAACCTGCCAGAAGAACTTCGAATGATTCATCTGTTTGCAGTGTGCCAACTCGTGCATCATCACCATCTGCACGAACTTGAACCCCAACCAACGCCCTTGGCGGTCTTTCAATACGAGCTGGATCACTTCACCGGCGTTGAAGTTGCGACCAAGAAACTCGGCATTGGGAGGGTGCTCTTCCAGTGACATGACGGAGATGTGATGTTGCTTCATGATGGGATAGCATTGAGCGGCGATGCGGTTGAGAAAGTCGAGCGATGTTGGATCCGGAGCTTTGATGAAGTTTATGAGGGCATTAGGGCGCTGAGTGCGCTCGTTGAGACGCGTTATACCTAGCGGCATTATGTTTGAGTCGGTAGAGTTGTTTGGGTGGTCGTAAGCCAGTGGCGATCTGGTGTGCTGTAACGTCGTGTTCTGTTGTTTGCTATCTCGTCACAGTATGTTTGGTTTCTTTCTATGAGTACATCATCAAGGGCGTGCAACAAGCGATAGGGAGCTCGCACTTTGGGTAAGGTTTGTAGGTCGGAGTATTTGTTGTAGATCAAAGATGATGTACATGTAGTTAGAGTGGTTAGGTTGTGGTTGCCTGGTCCAAAAGTGTGGCCTCAGGCAGCCCTGGCTCCTTCCTCTCAAGGACTTCAAAGGCAAACAACAGACCTTACAACTACCAACACATCATCAAATTAAAATGGCGCTTCCAAAGACAGCCCCAAAGAAATCGACGAGGAGGAGTAGGAAGGCTAGAACTGAGGGTAAACACGTATTTGGAAAAATCAATCATCGACGCCGCAGCTAATTCCAGCAGTCTCTTCATCTTCGGAATCGGATGCATCTTCCGACAGCGAAGGCTCGATCTCAAGCCCAGAGCCCAGAAAAGCCCCCAAGCCCGCATCGAAACAGGCCAACAAGGCCAGAGACAGCACCAGCCCTTCACCAGCTGAGGAGACTCCAACTTTCTCGGCCCCGGCACCCAAGCCCGACAACGAGCAGGCTTTCGAGTCATTCTACCTCCGCCAGGCTGCCATGGAATTCTCTGACGATCTAGACAAGCTCAGAGGTACCAGCGACTTCAAGGGTCAGAGCAGTGTAGAGCTCTTGGTTGGTGCGTTGAAGCAGGGCGGCGCTTGCTTCTCCAAGGATGAGAGAAGCAGAGTCGGCAGCGGCGCTGGCGCGGCCGATGTTCAGCGATGAACACTGAACATGAAAATCATTGTCAGTCCATTTTCTAAACGCGCACGACTACCAATCGCGTCAGTAAATTCCACAAATATGGCTTGGGAATTCTTCGACATCAAACCCCGGCCATGTATACCTTCACTTCGAGATGCTCTGAAGCGGCTTGGTTCTTATGCCCATGTTCAAGGGTCATAGCAGGATCAGCCGTCAATCGCGAGAAGGCTGATTTTTATTTCGAATGGCGTATTGCACTTTCGCCACGAGTCACACACCTCAAGCGTCCGGTCCTGCATTGGCATTGATATCCGAGCTTGGCATCGAAAGCGACTATTCAAGGAGCCATAAACACTGCGCCGTCTTATGGGGAACGGAGAAGACCATGTCGGCCGCAGGTCTCAAGTCACACTACTTTCGGAGAGATGGGAAACGTGAGAATGCAGCGAAGGGGGAGAAAGCATCATTGGATTGTAAAGTTGTAACAAACATCATCGTTATGAGAACCAATCTTGCTCGAAATTCAACCATCAAGCTCAACCGTCTTGATAGCATTCTGCAGCGGCAATGTGAGTTGCGGCGCAGGAATCGGCGCCGGCACTTCATCGAGGCTCGCAGGTTCGATGTAGTTGCGGTAGCCGTTCACTTGCAGGCGAAGCTTCCTCGACTCGGCATAGACTACCCTCCTCATTCTGTTTGTGCTTCCAAGTGGCTGGTGAGTCTTCAGGCCGTGCCACGAGTTGCATGTGATTCTGTCGTCCCACCACGTGCGGAACTCGGGCAGCCATGAATCTTGCGGTTCGAACTCGAGGGTTGCAATCTGTGAATTCGGTTAGCAATGTGAGAGGGTACGTGCGAAGAGCATGGATTCTCCTACCTGCTCCATAGGGTACTTGTCTTCCTTCCACTCAATACCAATGTCATCGACAGGCTGTTCGTCCAAGTTCTGGAGCATCTGGGCGCAGAACTTGTAGGTCACCTTGTGGGTCATGTGGAAGACTCTGTTGAACTGTGAGATGCAGTTGATCGGGTCGTCTTCTTTGATGGCTTCGTTCTCGATCTTCTTCTGTGCTTCGCCCAGAGGGAAGACGCCGTATTTGGCAACGTTGTCACCGTGGCGGTAAGCCGACTGCGACCATTGAGGCATGGCAACCACTGGACGATGGCATTAGCCTTTGTCGTAGCACTGAAAGAAAGATGCGCGTCCACTTACTGTGCTGGCGAGGCAGTCCTCCGCCATAGGTTGCTACATCGGCATCAACACGCTTCGCCTGCTCTTCGGCGAACTTCGGAATGTTGTCCCAGTTCTTCTCCAGGCAGTCGGCGATCTCGTTCGTGGTCTTGGGATCACGGAGCTCCAGGATCGGATAGTTGTTGAAGGTCCAATCTTGGGTTTTCTTGTCCTCTCCCCAGATCTTCTCTCCTTCGACTCCGAAGATCTTGATTCCAATGCCGCGCGGCGCGGGAATGTTATCCGGCACGAGCTTCGGAGTGAGAGAAGAGTAGCGCATAATGCAATCGTAGGTACCGGGTTTCGCGAACATGCCCTGGGCGAGGTGCGGTGGGAGGTTGTCATGGACAATGAATTTGCCGAGGACGCACTGCCGCTATGATCAGTCATGTTCTAACGTAATTCAATGTCAACGTGACTTACTCCTTGAGTCTTGAGATGTGTACCGCGAAGGCAGTGCGCGTGCTCATTAAAGTCTTTAGACTTTCTGTCAGTCAAATCTCTCCGTGTGGCCGCCTTGAGATTGAGACCTACTCATCATCTGGAATCGGTTGAATTGATCAGACACTGCTTGGATCTTCTCCTTCTCGTTTGGTTGTTCGACTTCCACGCCTGACGCGTCCCTGTATCTTGGTTGGACTCGTGGAGACTGATTGCTGGGTCGATCTGACTTACCATTTGATGTATTTGCTCGAAGCAGATCCATCCACTGCCACGGCTTTCGTAGTTCCACTATCACGTCTCGCCGCCTCAGTCGTCTGGTCTTGCAGGGGCAGAGTCATGTTGAGCGAACGATGGCTGCTAATGGTTTCGGTATGAGTAGTAACAGATTAACGTCCAGTACTGTGGTATCCTGACACTTGTATTGAGAATGGATAGGGTAACTCGAACAGCTTCCTATATAGAAAGCCGATAGCTGGAACAGTCAAATGCGATCCCCCGCTTCTGGACGAACGGCGAACGATGGCGATCCTCGAAGCCCATGATTCCCGTACCCGTCGATCACTCTGGCCCGTCTGTCTGGAAGGACAAACTCCTCTTGTGATTGGCAACAATTACATGTCAATCGATCCTAGTGCATTCGTCCCGGTGGGGTGGTGCTCTTTTGGGTTTTGCGGGGCGTGGAGATCCAAAAGCCAAAATATGGAGCCATAGCGACGGGATGCCTCTTGGGAGGCGTGTATTTGTCAGATTGGCAGCTAAAGGCCAAGCTCTTGGGTGAAGCAGAATTCCAAAGAGCAGGCGTCACGAGCAAGTACACCGCTTGATGTCTCTAATCAGTTCGGTTCTTCGAGGTGGTTACTGCGCTTGTTGGTATCTTCGCCGATGTGGCCCTGTAAACGGTATGCAACCACCGAACGAACTAGATGCGGCTTCAAGGTAGTCGACTTGTAGCCCCGACGTTGATCAAGCCTTGGTTGCACGACGAGGTGGTCGATGTCCGTCGTTCACACACATGTACAAACTCTGTCGTTCTACGTACAGCTTGAAACGTAAGCAGTCGCCAAGACTCGACGTCACCAAAAAGGACCCACATCAGGTCTACCGAGGGTGGAGGCGGAGTTCGACGACTGTCACGACATCAGCCGGAGACACTCTCGATTTATCGAGCAGTAAACAGTTCTTCGAATCTACAAGGGGTTAATCGTTGTTAATACCGCCAACATGCCATACGCCACTATCAAAGATCGCCAGATCCACTACTTCGATTCAGGCGTGCTTCACCAGGCCGAGAATGACCAGTTCTCCATCCTCATGATTCACGGACTGGGGTCTTCTCAAAATTACTGGATGCCAGTGATCTCACAGCTAGCCCCGAAATTCCGATGCATTGCGCTTGACAGCTATGGTGCTGGCCGGAGCAAGTCAGAGGGCGAGAAGATCACATTGGATGGGCTTGCGGAGGATGCGGTCAAACTCATGGACTCGCTGGGCATCCAGAAGTTTGTGGTATCTGGCCATTCGATGGGAGGAACGATGACTTGCATCATTGCCTCGAAGTACCCTGATCGTGTGGTGGGTTTCGTGCCTGTTGGTCCTGTGAACCCTAGTTCCGTCAAACCAGAGATGTTCAGCTCAAGGATCGAGACTGTGTTGAAAGGTCCGTCTCATATAAAGTCAGCTTCTGCTTCGCCACTGACAGACTGCATAGATGGCATGGAGCCTATTGCGAACACGATTCCAACAGCGGCGACAAGTACGCAGGCCTCCAGCTTGACACGCGCGTTCATTCGTGAGCTCATCATGCAGTCGGACCCGAAAGCATACGCGTCACACTGCCAGGCCATTGTTGATGCCCAAGAGCTGGACTTCGCTGCCATAAAAGCGCCTGCGCTCTTCATCGCTGGCAGCGAGGACAAGTCTGCGCCGCTCGAAGGTGTCAAGTATATCCATGAGCGTGTGGGCTCGTCTAAGAAGGATCTGAAGGTGTTTGATGGCTGTGGCCATTGGCATTGTGTCGAAACTCCGGATTGTGTTGCCAAGGAGATGGAGGCTTTTTGCTCGTCATTGTAGATATGCTTTGAATCATGTCGGCAATAGCAAACGAACAGCGCTGCAGCACCGTATGAGTCCCGCGGAAGCCACAATCGGCACCGTGACGGCTGGCCGGTCTCAGCTGGATGATACCAGTTCTTCGAACAGCCTGTCACGTCGTTGTGACAGTTTCCGCAGCTCGTCTCGAGACTGTTCTAGAATCGCTTTTGCCTCTCGAGCATTAGTGGGAAGGCTCTGATAAGCTTTGAGTTCCGCCTCAAGTCCCAAAAGCTGCAGTCTTTGAGATTGAAATTGTTCGGACTGCTGCGCAACTTGCTCTATAGTAACAGGTGGTGGGCCGGTCGAGCGAAGCGCGCTTAGTCTGTCGTCGTATTCGCCAACTTTGGCTCTCAGGTGCTTTGATCCTCTGGTCCATTCAACTGTCTGCTCGACGAGATCGGGTGCGGGTCGAAAGGCGTCGTCTTTGATTTCGCGTAGTAAAGACTTGAGCCTGTTCGCTTCACGCTGCAGTGCTTCTTTCTGGGTTTCCAGCCGCGCTTGTTGCTGGGATAGGTCAAACCGCTCGTTCTGCAAATCGATAGATGAAGTCGCCAGGTCTGCGATACTAGTCCTCGGCGACGCACTGAGGACGACTGCGGTCTTGGCCAAAGTCTCTAGGTTTTCGTTGCCTCTCTGGTCCAGATTCCTCACTATGGCTTGGTAGACGTCTTCGCTGATGCCTGACCGCTGCGCTTCGAAGCCGGACAGAGCACATTGTTCAACTTTGTCAACGATGGAGCGCTGCTCATCAGCGCCTTCATTGAGCGTGGCGAGCGTCAACAAGGCTTCCAGAGTCTCCTCGTTTCGCTCGAAGTTTGGGAGTCTTTTGCCGCCATATCGCTTGGAAAGCCAGGTGTCTACGAAACCCCAGTCTCGCGCTTGAGCCTGAACTATCCGTGCTTTGGATGGTGAGAAGAGGGCGTTTGCTGCCCAGTCGGCCTCGCTGTCCATCTTTGTTGTTGTTGTCGTTGATGTTGCGTGCGCCTGATTGGAAGCGCGGAGGAGAGAGCAGCCGAAAGGGGGAACTCTCGGCTGGTTGGCTGCGGGACATCCGGCGCTAACGGATGCTCTGCAATGGTCTGGTGAGCGTTCCTGGAAGTTGAGAGGCGTGTAACTCACGAGGTTCCGAATGGCGTTTCTTCAAATAACATGGAAGGGAAGAGGTTGGTAACTCGAGTTTTGCTACTGAATCCTACTACTCTAGTGTGTGTATCTTGCCCTGGGCCTGTAAAGACCGGCTTCAATTGCCTTGGTGAGGCAAGGAGGTGAATGGTTAAGGACATGGGGGCGAGGAACTCGAGAGAGATTGTTGCTTCCTTAATTGACACCAGTATTCTAGGTAAAAGAGACGGCAACGTCTACCTAACTCCTAACTCAACAACACCGAGACAAGACTTGAAACAAGGATGGTACATCGCCCAATAGCCACAGCCTTGTCAACAATCTACACCTTCATACCACCCTTGACTCTTGCCCGAACACCCTTGCTATCCTTCGGATACTGCGCTGTAAAGAGCTCGTGGTCCATGCTGAGATCAATGTCAGTACTCCATCGCTGCAGAAACTGGAGATTTGAAGAATCTGACTCACATGACATCCCTATCGGTGGTCTCGAAAAGCTCCATGTCAAGATCGCTAACAAACATTGCTGTAGCAACGTATAACTCGGCGTACGCCAAATTCAAGCCTATGCACATTCGGGTTCCTCTTCCAAAAGGTATCAGGTAACGACGCTGCCGCTCGGCATCCGGACCTGACCATCTGTCTGGGTTGAACAAGTGGGGTTCGGGGAAGCAATTTGGGTCGTTGTGTATGAACCAACTGCTTTGACCGAACGTGGTGCCGCGTGGAATCACACACTCCCCATACCTCAAATCTTCGTTAGGAGCCACTCGATGAAGGCGTGACGGCACACTGTCTGATATGCGGAGGGATTCGAGGACAACTCCGACCAGATAAGGCAGCCGCTCAAGCTCATCGGTTGATGGAACAGGTGCTCCAGGTGCGGGCATGACAGATCGCAGTTCCGCCAGGAGCCGGGAGTGAACATTTGGACGAGAAAGAATGTAGTAGTGCATGATGGCCAAGGTTCTGGCTGTCGTTTCAGTGCCTGCACTGATCAAAACGTTCGTCTCAGCGGCCATGCGGTAAACGCTCTTTTCGGACTCGGGCAGGCTACTCTCGCGGATGACCTTTTCCAGTAACGGAGTGTCTTTGGATGTCTTGGGCTTCTCTTGCTCTTTCGCACGAGCTACTACTCGAGCGACTGCGTGTTTTTGGTATCGGAAATAACCTGGAAGTGAGCTGCCATAATCTTTGTTGTCGTCTTGCAACGACAGGAACCAGGAGATAATTCCCTCTGCTTGCCTGAGAGCGAACGGAAATGCGCGACCCCACGGATGGAGCACAAGAAGCCCGTTTATTGCATCAACGATTCCGCCGCCTAAATCTGGACGTTCAAGTGCTTCCCAACTCTCCCCAAGTGTATGCTGCGAGATGATGTCCAGCGAGAGAGCAGCGTATACTCGTTGAAGGTTGAGGATTTCTCCCGTTGCGGCGCGATCGAGCATCTTGCTCTTGAGCAGCGAAACTTTGCTCCTTATGATCGGCTCGACTTCTCTAATTTTCGACTTGGAAAAGTGAGGCGCCAGTGCAGTCCGGCGCATGCGGTGTCTGTCATGGGATATAGTGCCGAAAAGGCCATCCTGAGAGCGAATTAGCGCCCAACGTCCAACCGTACGGTAGCCTGGTGGGGTTTTGTCTGGCTTACTGCTTTGTGTCAGCCTTGAGAACATCTAATCCAAGAGTATCACGACCATGCGCCGCTACAACTCACCTGGCAAACCTCCCAATTTGCTCGCGAATGGTGTCCAGCCCTCAGTCCAAAAGAAGAGTCTTGACTTCTCTCGGTGCCTGTTCCCTGTGGGATACATCTCATTATAGTACTCAGGATCATTGATTTGGACCTCGTTTGGCCCTATCCTGATTATGGGACCATACTGCTCATGCAGCTCGGCTGTCTTCCAGAGGAAGCGGCCTGAATGTGGCCATAGATCGTAGTAAGACTGGTACCAATAGGTGATCGCTGCGAGCCTCGGGCCTGGAATGTGAGAGATGGGGTGGAAGTAGATTCGATAACATGCCAGCGCCACGATGTAAGCGAGTGTCGCCACTGCCATGAACAGCAAAAGCGCCATCGTTTCGATGTCGTTGAGGAATCTTGTTGCTTAGTGAAGCGATGGCAGACGCTCAGTATTTGAGGCAATCTACTTACCCCTCCGAGGGGTTCGCGTACGTCTTGCGTATTGTGTGCATGTATTCAGCCGCAAATGACATGGTGTGTCTTCACACTAGTAGGTGTCGTCTAATGTACGAGTAACTTATCGTGCATCCGACTAGCTGTCTTCGTGCGTCAGCCGCTGAGTCAGCTCTCGGAGCTTTGCCCAAACTCGAGCACCGATTTCTGCGTCTCTTGGTCTCGTTCCAACAAGTGCGCGTGAGTTAAGTTTGGGCAAAAGTTCATTCAGATCATGGTTGTAGGTAGTCTTCAAGGCACTGGAATTTAGAGGTCAACTTGATACGCCAATCATCGCTCATGTTCGGCTTCGTCTTGTTCCAAATCCGCATCCACTTCTGAATCTTCGTCCTGTTCGAGATACGCATTCCGATACAGACTGCAGTCTGCAATCTCCGCACACCATAAGCCCCACGGTCTCTCAACATGCTGCTGGTTGACAGTCCAAGCATCCTTACACTCCCGCTCGGACAAGAACTTCACATCTTCTCTCTTCGCCGGCCCTGTCTCTTTCTCACCCGCGCCAAATCGCTCTCCGACCAGACCAACATTGTAGCCCCCTTGTAGTAAGCATGCTGTGGTCTGGATTCGAGCATTGGAGCAAGTAAAAATTGCGCGGTAGACTGCTTCTTCGATGCTGTGGCCCACGCAGGAAAAGCCGTGGCCCCGCATAAGTACGACCGGAGAAGACGGAAATGCTGTTGGTTGAGGCTGTGAAGACGTGATGTAGTTCTTGATCAGGCTTGTGGTCTTCGAGACCAGCGTTCCGGGATGGAAACCTGCGGCGAGCGCAGCGCCCAGGTGAGGTTGGTCTACAAGCAGAGAATGGTGGGCATCAGAAGACTTGTAGTGCAAAGATATGTCGTAGACGGGAATCTGAGAGCCGACCACGCCTGCCATGTGGTAAACTGGACGTAAAGGTACACTGCTGATGGAGAATGGGATTACAGACTTAATAGAAAGCGGTCAGCACCACATACTAGATACTGTAGCGAGGTGGAGGCACTTACTTCGGAGTGACTGTGTATAACGCTGTTGACGTCCTTGTAACTTTTGTACAACTCGCTGTGGATAAATCGCTCAGCGTACCCCTTTGGAGAGTCTTTGTTGACAGGCGTGGCGTCTTCGACATAGTATTCCTCGATGTCTTCGCGAGACGAAACAAGTGCTGGAGCTAGAGACCGAGAGATGAAGAAGGTTGCTGGATTCTGTGGATTCCGGACGCTGATGTGGCCGTATGCGTCCAGCACTTTGTTGTAGTGCAAGATGTGATTCCCAGATACCAACGTGCTAAACAGCTTGTCTGACGGTGGAGTGGAAGCTTTTAGAAGTGCTGCTCGCGAGTCTGAAGACATAGTGGAAAGTGGGCAGGACGCAAGGGCCTTAGTCAGTCGACGAGTTGTGTGAGATTTAGGAGCAAGTTTTGACTGTGGATTTGAAGTCTGCAACTGGCTGCCTGTTGTTCAAAAAGATGTTCGCGACTGTCAATCCTGAGGTTGATAGAGGTTGACACAATTTATTGAATGGATGGATGGTACCTGCAAGTTCCATGACGTAGACCTGTTTTGACAAAGGTGTAGACCAAGATATATGCACAACTGAACCCTAATCTCAGATACATGAGACAGGTTAGTCAATGTCAACTAGTATCTCAAACCAGGCTCTTCAGAAATAGAGGAAGCAGGATGTACTGTCTCCGTGGAGTTCTCGCCTAGCTGTAATCGATTAGGATTGAATCTGGAGTTGTTCGTATCATCACACCAGATCGAATTGGGGATTATGAAAACGCATTCCTTCGAAATGATGAAATCCCAATGCCTGTCTTTCATTCAGCAAGATTAAACGTAGCAGCGCCTGGGAATTCTCACATCAATATATCATCTCCATTGGTAGTGTTCATCGATTAGTCATTACGCTTCGCTAAAACAGCAAGGAACCAAAAGGAACCAAAAGGCCCTACGCTTTAACCCCAGCACCGTCACACTTCGCCACCATCGCGGCAAGACCAACATCCTGAACTGGAACTCCACCAGCCCCAAATTCCCTAACATTCGCCTCTTCAACTGCATACTTCTCCCACCCAGTACCCTCCAATCCTTGTGGCCCACCCTTCGCAAACGCGACCCAAGAATCCTGCATCACATGGCTAGTCGCGTACTCAGCCTCTGTAGACTCGCCACGGAAGTTCGGGTGCGTGCCGAACAACATCGGCAGCTCCGCGCTGTGGAAAGCGCCCATCCAGGGTTCGGGCGAGAGGTTTGTCCAGTTGCCGGCATATTCGTAGCGGTAAGTTGCGCGGCCGGTCTCTTGGCGCAGACGGCTAGATTCGGTGGCCGGGCAGAAGAATGTTGACAGAAGGGCGGCTTCAGCAAGGGCTGGGTCGGGTCCGGTGGGTTTGTAGGGGGCGAAGGGGACGCCGTCTTCGGTGTTTGTGCCGATGATGGCGGGGATCTTGGCTTGCTTTCCTTGCAGCATGCGTTCGGTGTAGTTGGAGAACACGGTCTTCTCATCGACCACAGGCCCGAAGGAGATGGCAGGCTTCTGCGCACTCTTTGTGTACCCGGCGATGAAGTCGTTGATCTTGACGCCATCCACACCTCTCATGCAACTCAGCAGGCTGGATGAATCATTCTTGAGGCCGCCGCATCCAACGTTCTCGGCGACGAAAGTAAAGTTCGTCTGCGCTTTGTCTTTGCTGGTGATGTCAGAAAAGACGGTCCCAGAGTCCAGAGACATGCCGGATGCAATGGGGTCCTCGGGGTAGTTAAAGCTGTAGTAGTCGACGCTGATAGATCCGGCACTTTGACCCCAGATAATCATACGATCGGGATCGCCACCGAACGATGCGATGTTGTCCTTGGCCCACTCCACAGCAGCGCGCTGGTCGAGCAAACCAAGATTCTGATCCTCAAGTCCTGGAGCATTGGGACTGCCGAAGATGTTGACGCGGTAGTTGAAAGTCATGACGATGTGGTCTTGAGATCGTTGTATCCACTGGGTTGGTATCTGGGAGGGAACGTCCATGCCTCCGGTAGCTAGAACGTGTTAGTTCGTGTTCTGAATGAAAGTGGGAGGAAATACAAAACTCACTGAAACCTCCGCCGTAAAAGTAGATGAATACAGGCAGACCCTTTTTTCCACCGCCACAGCTGCGGCGCTTCTTCTTCTCAGCTGGTGCATAGACACTTAACCTCAAGCAATCCTCGCTGACATCTCCAGTGCGGTTAAGACCTTGCAGGTTGTACTCCGAGACTTCCTGGGTGTAGACATTGCTAACGTTATTGTTGAGGAACTGCAAGCAACTAGGTCCGAGTTCTGTCGCTTCGATTTCTTGTTCAGGTTGGTCGAGAGGCTGTGGAGCGAGCCATCGCAAATCCCCAATTGGTGGCTGAGCGAATGGAATTCCTAGAAACTGTCGTACGTCCGGCTGTGCAACATCGACCTTGCCGTGCACACGGCCTGATGTGGTTTTGACGGTCAGACTGGCATTGGTAAAAGGTTCGTTGCCGTATGAAGTGGGAAGGGCGGTTGTTGACGCTATGAGAGCGAGGAAGGATAATTGGTTAAGCATCATGTCTGTCGAGAAGGTCTGAGGAGATGTCGGTTGGAGGTACAAGTTGGATTCCAATGCAGCAGCACCGGGCGTGGTATTTGTACTGATCCTTTAGCCGCGATGAGTTCTCCGATGGCGGAAGGTATGATTATCCAGACGGCGATCATTTCGACACTTTTCCGAATGTCGACAGCACTGGGCTCCAATGCCGGAGCGTAGATGTTGCCGATCAGCAAGTGTATTCGTGGCTCGTGTCGTCCACTCGCACCCGATGACAGCATGTGGCATGTAGAGAATCGAACGATGTGGGCTATAAACGGGGCTCTCCGCAGGCGCACGGCACCGTTTGCGGCAAACCCGTTCCCATGCTTTCCGCCTTGTGCTCTGCCGATCTGGGGAGAGCTTTCGGCATCGGGTGGGTGGTTGGGTCAAGCTGGCATCGTGTGGTGGCCGACCCGTTACTGTGGTTGAATGTCTCTGATGTTGATCCACCACACACATGGATCCAAGGTGGCATGACATCAATCACATCACATTTCTTATCTTTGCACTGTCGACTTTCGTACAGAGATCCGAATCGAAGACGCTCATGTTGGGTCTTGTGTCAGATTCTGATCGTACCATTCATGACATCAATCACGTTCTAGAGCATGGCGACGACGTCCGGTGAAATAGAGAAGATCTAAGTATAGTCAGAGAACAGCATAGACCCGAGTCCTCACTGATCAAGCCAATGCCGTCACATAGCATCGCCCGACAAGACTACCATCACAGTGCATTATTTGGCATTGCATTGGGTTGAATTACAACACCTCTCATGAACATGCCATCGCTATAATACAGAAAAACACACTGAGAGAATCCATCATAATCCCACAGTCGTCAAAAGTTCAATCCTCAACAATCCCCCACTCAAAGGCCGTTCGCCTTCGCCTTGCCCTCAGCCTTCGCTGCAGTGCTCTTAGCCTGACCTTCGGCCTGAGCAGCAGTGCTCTTCGCCTGGCCTTCGAGCTCAGCTGCGGTACCCTGCGCCTTGCCTTTCATCTCCTCAGCCTTGCCTTGTGCCTGACCAGCAACCTCCTTGGCTTTGCTCTCGGCCTCGGCGGCGCTCATGCCGGCGGTCTCCTTGGCCTTCTGGGCCAGCTCCTCGCCCTTCTCAATGCCGGAGACGGCTTTGGCAGAGATGGTTTGGTCGACGGACTTGGCGGTCTGGTTTGGGAAGGAAAGGTTAGTGAGTGAAGAGGATAACATAGGCAGATCATTTTACACACCTCTTTTGCGGAGTCGATGGCAGATTTGCGGAGAGTAGGCGCGGTGGAGAAGAGGCGGGCGTTGCGGGCAGCGGTGGTGGCGATGGAGCGGAACATGGTTGCGGTTGTGTTTGGTTTGGTTAGGTTGTGAGTGTTGGTTTGAATTGATCGATGAATCGAAGGTGGGTTTGATGTAGTGAGGTTTGATTAGAGGAGAAGAGTGTGGTTTACAAGGAAAGAGCTCGAAGCTCTTTCTTCCTTAACGAGTGCGCGCATCGTGACGTAGGATTGTAGCGGCACGTTGTCCCGTGTGATACCTCAACGGCGATCCAGACCTGCTACAGACTGCGGGGATGGAGGAAGACATGGAAAGTAACCTGGATGCTACTAAACTCAATGGCACACTTACTACAATGTCGTGTTTCTCCCATACCGCGGTCGCGATCACATTCACCATGGCGAAGCGTGCGCAACCAACATCTCAATAATCGCCATTTATTTCAGAAGAAGTTCAACTCAATGTCATAGCAACCCAGTATTTATCATACTGATATCATACTTGGATCATTCAGCATCACTTGGAGCAAACATACCTCAACGGCGATTCGGTTCATGTCCTTTCATGGCGTCTTCATACATGCTTGATAATCCACAAGACCAACCATGTGAGCCGCGTACTGAACACTAGAATACATCTATCCCATGGCAGAGATGATATCAAAGTTGAAGTAGATTACATGTACGTTGGGCGAATTCGCCTGCTGAAGATTGAGCCAAGCTTCCACCTTCCACCTTGCACCTTGTTTCGAAGAATATACACGAACCCTCGCAGCCTCAGTTCTGGACATCTATTGAATGTGTAAATCGTCGACCATGCTGTTGAATAGTGTTTCACTCAAATAAAAGTACCACGTGTTCGATGAATCCTGTTTCCATCGATGGTTCGGAGTCTTTCATAGGGTTAGAGTTGGGGTTAGACGCACAGCATATCGTCTCGTCAGACCGAAAGTCAGATAGCTAATTGTGTAAAGTAAAACTAATATTATGTATGTACAAATCAATCCAACATCAACAACACTAAGCATACAGGCCCTTTTGCCACCAGTTGCACCTGTCGTTCGCCACGGGATCCCTCAACTGTCCAATGCTCGTAACATTCAGGTTCTGCACCGTAGCGTTCGCCCCGTATAGATCAAAATGAGGCACAACACCCTTCTGGTTCGGCGTGCCCCTGATCGCGAAGTTGGTGATGTACTCCTGCAGTGCAATGGCAATGGCCGGGTTCGGCACACCCCTGATAGGGCTGGTGCTGGTTTCGTTGGCGTTGTAGAAGGTGTAGGGGACGTCGAAGCCGTGCAGGGCGGGCGGGGCGGAGAAGAGGTAGGCGTAGGTCTGGTTCTTGAAGGCCTTGTCGAGGTAGAAGGTGTTGCAGGTGAAGGCTAGCTCGGCGATGATGGCCGAGGTGCG
>Ga0265797_10001952_pt1 | contig 35663 bp, 33 predicted proteins | sample P2T30metagenome_FD_192433 | JGI IMG/M metagenome (GOLD analysis project Ga0265797, IMG submission 192433) | Plant litter microbial communities from East Loma Ridge, Irvine, California - P2 T30 | ecosystem: Environmental > Terrestrial > Plant litter > Unclassified | place: USA: California...
CCGTCGGCCTTCAGGCGAACCAGGTTCGACCATTGCTTTGCGAGCCAGACGCTGGCGTCCTTTTCGCCATCGTCCTCGTCGCGGTTGTTGGTTTCGGTATGCATCACCGGCAGGCGGTAGCGTTCGTAATACTGCTTGGTGATCATGTAGTAGCCGAACATCTCGCAAATGTCGACCTTGCCGTTGGCATGGACCACGTGCTCGTTGGTCGCATAGTAATCGTTGCCCATGATGCAGTGCACCTTGACGCTGCGGTCGAGGAAGAAATGGTATTCCTCACGTGTCATGCCATTGTCGGCCAGGAACTCGTAGGTACGGCCGCGCACGTCGTTGCCATAGGTCAGATCCAGCGCCAGGAAGCGCAACTCGTTCAGGTGGCGCGCGTAACCGATCGCTTCCGGACCCACCGGGTGGTAATACTCCGACGATTCGCTCTGGATGAAGCGGGCGCCGGGCCGGACCTGCAGGATCGCCTCGGTGGCAAGGATGTTGGCCTTCGCCAGGTGCTTGACCGCGGTGACGAAAGCGCGTTCGGACGCTTCGCGCTCGTTCCACAGCCCCAGGCGCGCCGAAAACTTGGCGGTGACGTACATCTCGTTGACCGGCGTGTACAGCCCGACCCACGGAAAACGCTCGGCGAAGGCGCGCGCATACTCGGCCAGCCAGCGCGGAAACTCGGGATTTTGAAAATTGCCGACCCAGTCGGGCACACCGAAGTGGCAGAGGTCGATGATGGGGACGATCTCCAGCCGCTTCAGCTCGGCCATCACGCAGTCGGTAAATTCCCAATCGTAGCGGCCCGGACCGAGATGCACCCGGTACCAGGGCGGTCCGTAGCGCAGGGCGTCGACGCCGATCTCGTGCGCCAGTTGCAGGTCCTCGCGCCAGCGCTGGTAATGGCCGGTCTTTTCCATTTCATCCATGCGCACCGGGGCACCGTCCGGACCCTTGGTCACCGGATAGCTGCTCTCGATCCCTGTCGCAAACAAAAACCTCTCCATCCATCGCCTTTCGCCGTACCGGCTTGCGCCGGCCAGCCCCCATCTTAGCCAGACCCGGCTCATGCACTCCGCACGATAACGTCAGGCATGCCAACGCGTGCTTCTTTTGTAACTGCATGGTGCCAAATGGAATTGTTAAATGTAACTGCGGATTTGGCGAGAAACGACAACCAGGCTGTCACATTTATTCGCGGTTCGGCAGCTTTCGTGGCATGCCGTAAACGCGTTCGGTATCCATTATCACCGTTGCATATGGCTGGTATCACCCATCTTTTTCGCCTATCTCAGCGTTAAAAGCCACGATTTTTGCGATTTGGAGGCGAAATCGTGCCCCATTTTCGGGCAGTGTCGGCAATGTGCAACGCTTCTGTAGAAGGTTACAAACTGAAAGAACTTTTTTTCCCCGAGGCAAAGCAAAGCGCCGCAAAAGTGCGTAGAATTCACCTTCATCAGTTTCCCGACGCCAACTACTTATGGTTGGCGTTGTGCTTTCAAAAGCCTGTTATTCAACAGCCACCTAATAAAAGAAATCGTTCAAATGCAAACTCCTCGACGCACCACCGCCATCGCATCGCGCAGCCTGTCGATGGCGCAGGCGCAACAATATGCCCTTCCCGTCCTGTTCAGCCTGTTCGGCGTGATCATGGGTTCGTGGGCCGGCCGCATCCCGTCGATGGCCGAACGCGTCCACGTGTCGCACTCGGCGCTGTCGATGGTACTGCTGTGCGGCGGCCTGGGCGCCGTGCTGTCCTACCCGATCTCGTCGCGCATGATGGCGTCGCTCGGCGCGCGCAAGACCATGCTGTTCGCCGGCCTGGCCCTGCTGTGCGTGCTGGTCGCGATCGGCATCGCCCCGACCGTGCCGCTGCTGATGGCTGCCGTGCTGAGCCTGGGCATCACCGCCAGCACCTTCGACGTCGCCATCAACTCGTCGGCCACCGAGCGCGAAAAGCGCACCGGCAAATCGGAACTGTCGAAGCTGCACGGTCTCGGCTGTGCCGGCGGCCTGGCCGGCGCGACCCTGGGCAGCCTGATGGCCAGCCTGCACATCGCCCCGGGCACCCACTTCATGATGCTGGCGGCGCCCCTGGCCGTGGCACTGTACTTTGCCTATTCGCTGATGGACGCCGACGACGTCGGCCAGAAAGTCGAGAAGAAGTCGTTCTCGCTGCCGCGCGGTCCGCTGCTGTTCCTGGGCGTGCTCGGCTTCCTGGGTTCGATGGCCGAAGGCAGCATCGCCGACTGGAGCGGCGTGTTCCTGAAAGAGCATTTCGGCGCGTCCGACGGCCTGGCGCCGCTGGCCCTGTCGGCCTTTTCGGTGATGATGCTGCTGGCGCGCCTGGTCGGCGACAAACTGAAGACCCGCCACGGCGCACGTCGCCTGGTCGCCAGCGGTTCGATGCTGGGTGCGGCCGGCCTGTTCTTTGCCGTGCTGTCGCCGAATGCCTATTTCGCCCTGTTCGGTTTCGCGGTGGCCGGCATGGGCCTGGCCCTGGTGTTCCCGTTCGTGTTCAGCGCCGCCGGCGCCCAGGGCCCGGCGGCACTGGCCGGCGTGGCCAGCATGGCCTACAGCGGCAGCCTGATGGGGCCGCCGGTGATCGGTGCCATCGCCCAGGGCATGGGCATGCAGGTGGCCATCGCCTATGTCGGCGGCCTGGCGGCACTGATCGCTTTCGTGGCTGGCCGTTCGCGCATGCTGAAGTAATTGGTTGATGTGAATCAGGGTGGACGTTTGACTGCTTGCGCAAACGTTTTACCCGGCAGTGAGTAGTAGCAAGCGTTTTTGTTGTTCTCCTCCTTATTTCGGGGCGGTCGCCAAACGGCGCCGCCCCTTTTTTTTCGCCGATAAGGAATGAACGCGGGGAGAGCTGGCCGGATTTGATGATTGTGTGTGTTTTTAGTCCGATAATAGATGTTTCTTCTTGGAAAAACTGACGAATTCAACGATAATCGGTGACTAGTTGTTTATTGTGTATTTATAGTTTTTTTTAGGCAATATCCTCTGCGCCGGCGCCGCCACTACGACTCACGTTCCCCAATGCGCCGATATCGTTCCAAGGAAGTATTCAAGCAATGAGACACATCAGTATCAAAACGATCGTCATGTCGGTGGTTGCTTTGCTCATCGGCATCATCCTGGCCGTCGGTGCATTGGGCTACTACAACACGCAGAGCGCGGTATCGCTGCTCGAAGGAGTCGCACTGCGCGACGCCCGCCAGCAAGGCATGATCAGCAACATCCTGCTGCGCATGGAAATCAACCGCAGCCAGTTGCTGCAAGCCTTGCAGCACAATCCGGACACCCAGTACGCCAAATTGCACGATCACCCGCTGGCCGTGCACTTCAAGCAGATTGCCGACAATACCGTTGCGCTGGAGCAGGCGCGCGACGACTTTACCGCCTCGCTCAAGACACCTGCCGCCAAGGCGCTCGTGCACAAATGGTACGAGCAGAGCAGCGGCCTGGGTATCGCGGACGTGCGCAGCGCCACCCAGGCGCTGGAAGCCGGCCAGTGGGACGAGGCCGAACGCATCCTGATCACCCGCGTCAACCCGGCTTATAAAACCGGCCAGCCGGCCTATGACGAACTGCAGGCCCTGCTCGACAAGCGTGGCCACGCCAACGCCGAACTGGCGCACCGCGAAATCGAGACCAACGACTGGCTGATGGTCGCGGCCATCGTGGCTGGCTGCCTGGCCGGTGTCGGCGCCGCCGTGTTCCTGGCGCGCAGCATCGTCAAGCCGCTGGGCGAAGCGGTCACGATCGCGCGCAACGTCGCCCAGGGCGACCTGAGCGGCGACATCCGCAGCGACGCCCGTAACGAATTCGGCCAGCTGCTGCAGGCCCTGGGCGAGATGAACACCAGCCTGGCCAGGATCGTCGGCCAGGTGCGCAGCGATGCCGACACCATCGCCACCGCCTCGGCCGAGATCGGTGCCGCCACCCTCGACCTGTCGGGCCGCACCGAACAGCAGGCCAGCACGCTGGAAGAAACCTCGGCCTCGGTCGAGGAACTGAGCTCGACCGTGAAGCAGAACGCCGACAACGCCCAGCAGGCGAACGCACTGGCGGCGTCGGCCTCGGCCATCGCCGTGAAGGGCGGCGCCACGGTCAGCGGCGTGGTCGACACCATGGGCGGGATCCAGGCCTCGGCACGCAAGATCGTCGACATCATCGGCGTGATCGACGGTATCGCGTTCCAGACCAATATCCTGGCCCTGAATGCGGCCGTGGAAGCGGCCCGTGCCGGCGAACAGGGCCGCGGCTTTGCCGTGGTCGCATCCGAAGTGCGCATCCTGGCCCAGCGCTCGGCCACCGCCGCCAAGGAAATCAAGGCATTGATCCACGACTCGGTCGAGAAGGTCGACAGCGGCAGCCAGCTGGTGGACCAGGCCGGCACGACGATGCAGGAAGTCGTCGACAGCATCCGCCGCGTGGCCGACATCATGAGCGAGATCACGGTGGCAAGCCAGGAACAGAGCATGGGCATCGAACAGATTCACCAGGCGGTCAGCCAGATGGACCAGGTGACCCAGCAGAATGCGGCCATGGTCGAGGAAGCCGCCGGCGCCTCGCGTTCGCTGCAGGACCAGGCCGCCGACCTGGCGCGCCTGGTGAGCGTGTTCCGCCTCGATGCTTCCGTGCATCGACAACATGGGGCGCATGCCGCCACGTCGCATGCACCGGTGCGCCATGTTGCACCGCGCCGGCCCAGCCTGACGGCGGCCTGATCCGCCCGGGCGCCTGGCCCGCATTTGCGCTGGGCCAAGCGGCGCACGGCTCGTGAGAACTCCAGATCGCCTGACGGCTCCAAGCAGAGTCGCCAGTTTGCAAGAACGGAGTTGTCATGCAGTCAGAAATCGACGCCGCATCCGTCACCGGGTTCCACGACCACCAGTTGCATGAGCGCGACTGGCCGATGCTGTCGCATGCCCAGGCCACATCCGGCCTGTGGCAGGCCATCGATGCCAACCACCGCTACAACGGCCTGCTCTGGCGCGAGGAAGACCGCGCGCGCCGGGTCGACGTGCCGCCGGACGAAATCGCCGCCAGCAAGCGCCTGATCGACCGCTACAACCAGCGCCGCAACGATGCCGTCGAACGCATCGACGAAGCGTTGCTGGCCGAACTGGCCGGCGTGGCGGCGCTGCCCGGCGCCCGCCTGTCGAGCGAGACCGCGGGCGCGATGATCGACCGCCTGTCGATCCTGTCCCTCAAGATCCATCACATGCGCGCCCAGGCGCACCGCCCGGATGCCGACGCCGCCCATGTGCAGGCCTGCAGCGCCAGGCTGGAACGCCTGGTCACGCAGCGCGACGACCTGCAATCCTGCTTCGACGCGCTGCTGCGGGAGGCGCAGGACGGGCGCGCCTATTTCAAGCTCTACCGCCAGTTCAAGATGTACAACGATCCCGCGCTGAATCCCTACCTGAACGGGCAGGCGCAGGGTGCGGGCGGGGCCGCGCCATGAATCGGGCCATGAATCGTGCCACGCATCGGGGCGGCCACGACACCATCGACGTGCTGATTCCCACCTGCGACCGGCCGGCGGCGCTGGCCGTCACGCTGGCCACGCTCGGCAGCCAGAGCTGGCCGCGGCTGCGCATCGTCATCTCCGACCAGTCCGAACGCGAGGGCGCCTGCGATCAGCCCGAGGTGCAGGCCGTGCTGCGCTACCTGCGTGCCGGCGGGCGCCGCGTCGACACCTTCCGCCGCCTGCCGCGCCGCGGCATGGCCGAGCAGCGCGCCTTTTTGCTGGGTCAGGCGCGCGCCGCCTGTTGCCTGTTCGTCGACGACGATGTCATCCTCGAACCCGACCTGGTGGCGCGCCTGCACGCCGTGCTGCGTGCGGAAGGCTGCGGTTTCGTCGGCAGCGCGCTGCACGGCCTGAGCTACCTGGGCCAGCTGCGCCCGGCGCAGGAAGCCGTGGAATTCTGGAACGGCCCGGTGCGCCCGGAAACCGTGCGTCCGGGCAGCACCGCCTGGGCACGCCACCACCTGCACAGCGCCGCCAACCTGTTTCACGTGCAGACCCGGCTGGCCACCGGCGACGGCGTCAACCGGCGCTACAAGGTGGCCTGGGTCGGCGGCTGCGTGCTGTTCGACACCGAACTGCTGCGCGCCGCCGGCGGCTTCGACTTCTGGCGCGAACTGCCGTCCCAGCACTGCGGCGAAGACGTGCTGGCCCAGCAGCGCGTGATGGCGCGCTACGGCGGCTGCGCGATCCTGCCATCCGGCGCCTACCACATGGAATTGCCGACCACGGTGACCACGCGCGCCGTGGATGCGCCTTATGTGTTGCCGCTGGATGTGGGGGAGCCGGATCCTGCACCCCAGGGTCGCCTGCCGCAGGATGGCCTGCCGCAGGATGGCCTGCCGCAGGATCGCCGCTTGCTGGACCGCCGTGCATCGCGTGCGCGCGATGCGCTCGAGTGAGCGATGGGGCGCGTCCATCCAGCGCTCGGCGGCGTGCGCAAAATCGCCGTGCTGCGCCCGAACGCGGTCGGCGATTTCGTGTTTGCGCTGCCGGCGCTGCATGCGCTCAAACACGCGTATCCCGAGGCCGAGCTGGTCCTGATCGGCAAGGCCTGGCACCAGGCCTTCCTGGCGGGGCGCCCGGGACCGGTGGACCGTGTGATCGAGATGCCGCCGGTGCCCGGCGTCGGCATACCGGCGCAGGTGCCGTCCGCCGCTGCGTCCGACCAGCACGCCATCGCAGGCTTCATCGAACGCATGCGCGCCGAGCGCTTCGACCTGGCGCTGCAGATGTTCGGCGGCGGCCTGTATTCGAATCCCTTCCTGCTGCAATGCGGCGCCCGGCTGACGGTCGGCATGCGCGTGCCCGACGCACCCGGCCTGGACCGCTGGCTGCCGTATCGCGAACCGGTCAACCGCAGGCTGGCGCTGCTGGAAATCGCCGGGCTGGCCGGGGCCTGGCCCGGTTCGATGCTGGTGCCGCTGCCGATGCCGGAACTGGCGCTCACGGAAAGCGACCGGGCCAAGGCGGCGCAGGTGCTGCCGCCGCGGGCAGGGGAGTGCCTGGTGATCCTGCAGCCGGGTGCCACCGATCCGCGCCGCTGCTGGCCGGCCGGACGCTTCGCGGCGCTGGGCGACATGCTGGTGGAGCAGGGCGCGCAGGTCGTCATCAACGGCACCCCGGCCGAGGCGGCGCTGGTGCAGGCCGTGGCCGGGGCCATGCGCCATCGCGCCGTGGTACTGGCCGGCACATCGGAGCACGCCGGCCTCGACCTGGGCGGGCTGTGCGGCTTGCTGGCGCGGGCGGCGCTGGTGGTGTCGAACGATACCGGGCCGCTGCACCTGGCGCTGGCGCTGGGCGTGCCCAGTGTCGGCATTTTCTGGCTGACCAACCTGCTCGAAGGCATGCCGCTGCGGCCGTCGGGCCTGCGCGCGGCGCTGGCGGTGCGTACGCGCTGTCCGGTATGCGGGCAGGACAACCTGGCGCATCGCTGTGCGCATGACGTGAGTTTCGTGGACGAAGTCAGTTTGGAGGAGGTGGCGTCGCTGGCGCGGGCGGCGCTGGCAGAATCGGTCACATGAGTGGCAGCTTTACCAATAAGGCCACATGCCGACTGTGCGCTGGCGGCTCGGCGCCGTCCCCGACAGCAGCGCGCGCGCATGCTGCAGCACCACCGCCGCCCGTTCCGCGCCCGGGTCCCAGATGCAGCGGTGGGTGTGGCGGTCGAGCGGCGCCCAGCGCGCGATGTCGGCCTTGCTGAAGATGACCACGCTCTTGAGTTTCAGGCCGGCGGCGATGTGGGACACACCGGTGTCGTTGCACAGCAGCAGGCGCGCATCGCGCATCAGGGCGGCCATGGCGCCGATCGAGATCGGCGCGGCGGCGTCGACCGCGGTCTGGTGCATGTGCTGGGCCACTTCGGCCGTCAGGTCCGCTTCCTGGGCCGAGCCGGTGAGCACGACCTTGAGGCCGAATTCGGCCGCCAGGCGGTCGCCCAGTTCAGCGAAATGGCGCGGCGGCCAGCATTTGTCGCGCTGGCGCGCGCCGGGGTGGATGCATATATAGTGTCCCGGTTCCAGACCGCGGGCGAGGCCGCTGGCGGCGAGCTCGTCTTCGTCCTGGCGCGAGAGTGGAAATTCCAGCTGGGTCCCGGCGGTCGCCGTCGCCGCCCCGGCGCCGAGCTGCTCGACCAGCAGCAGCAGCCGCTCCGGCTCGGTACCGGTCTCGGGGTAGGGAAACAGCACCGTGCGCTCGCGCACCACCGCATCACCGCGGCAGAAGCCCGCCATCACACCGGCGCCGAAGCCGCTGACGATGTCGTTGCTGACGTCGCCGCTGCCGTGGAGCTGGAGCGCCAGGTCGAAGCGGCGTGCGCACAGCCCGGCATAGAATTCCGCCAGATCTTCATGCCGCACCGGCTGTTCCGGCAGCAGCGGATGGCCGGGAAAGGCGATGAATTCGTCGATGTAGCCTTTAAAACGGTCGGCGAATTGCTGCGCCCACGGCAGCCCGACCAGGGCGATGTGCGTCTGCGGCAGCGCCGTGCGCAGCGCGCGCAGGGCCGGCACGGCGCACAGCATGTCGCCCAGTTGCAGGGCACGGAACACGATGAGGGAAGCGGGATCGAGCCGGTGCAGCAGCGGTCGCCGGGCCATGATGGGAGCCTCAGTTCAACAGCGTATCGAGCACGTTGCGCGTGATCTGTTCCACGCGGCGGTCGCGGGCGTTGCCGAGGACTTGCGCCCAGTCGGTGGTGCCGGCTGAAAACACGGTGCCGCCGGTATTGCTGGTGCCCCCGTGGAGGCCCTGGTGCCGGAACAGGCCAAGCGTGGCGGCATGCAGGCCTTCGCCGGCCGCGTGGCCTTCGCGCGGCGGCAGCTCCTGCCAGCCGGGGCCGAGCGGGGCCACGGCCAGTACCTGGTAGCCTGGCGGAGTGCCGGTTTCAAATGCACGGGACGCCAGCCGCGCATCCAGCGTATCGAGCGGCGCTCCATCGCACTCGTAGCCCACCAGCGGCGGCCAGGTATCGCGGCCAAATGCATCCCCACGCGCCAGTCCGGTGCCGGCGAACACCCAGTGTTCCGGCTGCTGGACCAGGTAGCCGCGCGTGCTGCGCGGTCCGTCCCACCAGCCGCCGCCGTGGCGGTAGCTGACGCCGCCCAGGCTGTCTTCCGGGCGTGCGGCGCCGCTGGCCGGCCACCAGTGGTCGCGCGCGCCTTGCGGCCCGCCCTGGTGGCATACCATGGCCGTGCCATCGTCCACCAAATGGATGCGCCACCAGCACAGGTTGGCGCCAAAAAAGGCGAGGTTGCCGCCGTCCGCCGCGAAATCCTCGACCGCGTCGCGCGTGGCTTTGCTCCAGTATTCGTCGTGGCCGCTCGACACCAGCAGGCGGCGTCCGCGCAGCAGGCCGGAGTCGGCGTGGAGGTCGAGGTCGGTGCAAAAATCGGCCGTGTAGCCGCTGCGGGCCAGCCAGCGGATGAAGCGCGCATCCCAATGGGCGAAGGATTGGCGTGGCGAGGCGGCATCGTAATGGTCGGGGGCGCCCCAGACGTCGCCGCCGATGCCGCCGCCGGGACGGAGAAACGACACGCGTGCTCCCGGTGGCTCGGTCGAGCGCGGCGGGTTGGCATAAAAGCAGGCGCCGCCGCTGCAGTTGTAGGCGTGATAAGTGGCCAGCGGCAGTTTATACAGCAGGTCGCTGCTGTCGCCGCGCACCACGAACAGCGCGGCGCCTTCATCGCGGCCCAGGTCGAAGCTGCGCTTGCGGCCTTCTTCCTCGAGCGCGGCGACGATCACGCCGGACGGCCAGTCGGCCGGGATGGCGAATGCGTAGGCCGGCCACGCCCAGTCCTCGTCCGCCGCGCGCGCCTCGGCAGCCACGCCCGGCAGCCAATCGGAACGCAGCAGCAGTTCGGGGCCGTCGGCCCAGCGCTGGAAGGCGACCCGGAAGCGCGGGCTGTCGGTGGACACGTGCAGGGTCAGCGTGCCGCCGGGCCATACGCTGGCCTGCCCCGGATAGGCGTGGATCATGCGGGCAGCTCCGGCTCGATGCGCTTGGTGACGAGGAAGGGCGGCATGGCCAGCGCGTGCAGCGGCATCTGGCGGAACGCCGCGACCGCCTCGCGCGGCGTCTCGACGATCGGTTCGTCCTTGCCGTTGAACGAGGTGTTGAGCAGGATCGGCACGCCGGTACGCGCTTCGAAGCCGCCCAGCAGGCGGCGCAGCAGCGGGTCGCCGTCCGGGCTGACGGTCTGCAGGCGCGCGCTGCCGTCGACGTGGGTGATGGCCGGCACCCGCGCCGCCATCTGCGGCCGCACCGGCGCCGCGAACTGCATGAAGGGAGACGGCCCGGGCAGGTCGAAATACTCGGGGGCGCGCTCCTCGAGCACGACCGGGGCCAGCGGCCGGAACCATTCGCGCTCCTTGACGCGGGCATTGATCCAGTCGCGCATCGCGGCGCGGCGCGGGTCGGCCAGGATGCTGCGCTGGCCCAGCGCGCGCGGTCCGAACTCGCTCGACCCCTGCAGCAGGCCGAGCACACGGTTGTTGCGCAGCAGGTCGAGCATGTGGCTGCTCAGCGCGTCGATGCCGGGCAGGTAATCGACTTTCAGGTCGTCGCGGTCGAGCAGGGCGGCTTCGATGTCCTGGCGGCTCGGCGGCGGGCCGAGGTCGTCGTGGGTCCAGCGGAAGGCCGGGCTTTCGTGGCACAGCTCGGCCAGGCCGTACATGGCGCAGCCGAGCGCGGTGCCGGCGTCGCCCGGGGCCGGCGGGATGAACACTTCGCGGAAGGGCGTTTCGCGCAGCAGCCTTTCGTTGGCCGAGCAGTTCAGCGCGGTGCCGCCGGCAAAGCACAGCCGTGGCAGGCCGGTCTGGGCATGCAGCCAGCGCGCCACTTCCAGCAGCGCATCTTCGAAGGCACGCTGGCCGGCGGCCGCCAGGTTGGCGCAATCGTCGAAGGCGGTGCCGGGCTGGCCGTAGCGGAAGCGGTCGCGTTCGCGCAGGATGTCGCGCCAGGGCGCCGGGATGCTGACCTGGCCGGCTTCGACGGCGAGCGGCGGCAGGCCGAGCACGCGCGCGTTGCCGTGCGGCGCCAGTCCCATGACTTTACCTTCGTTGCCTTCGCCGGGGAACATGGTCTGGGTGAGCAGGAAATAAAACATGCCGAGGCCGACCAGGCGCGTGTCGTCGCGGTTCCAGACCTGCTTGTCGAGGCACAGCACGCGTTCGCGGTCGGCGCGGTAGAACGACGCCACTTCTCGCCAGTCGCCCGGCACCCAGGCGGCGGCGCCCCAGTGCTCGGTGAGTTCGGCCACCGGGCTACCCTGGCCGTCGATCACCAGCACCGCCGCATCGCGGAAGGGGGAAGGGTGGAACACGCTGTAGACGTGCGCCAGGTGGTGCGAGATGCGCGCGCGCCGGCAGTCGGGGGCCAGGCGCAGGCTGGCGGTGAGTTCGTCCTCGTACAGCGCCAGATTGCCTGCTTCGGCATCCGACGAAAAGCATTCGACCACGACGTCGATCGGGCGCTCGGGCCAGGGCAGGCGCGGGCCATAGTGGTCGCGGAAATCGCCGACCTTGCCCCAGTGGTGCTTGCGGCGCGTGAGGCGTTCTTTCTGGATGGCCCACAGCAGGCGCGATCCCTGCATCAGGCAGACGCTGGCATCCTGCGTCCGGTTGATGCCAAGCACGACGGGCGCCTCGTTCATCGCGTTCTCCTGGTGGGTGCGCATGTGGTCTCATATGGTCCAGCAAAGTCTTGGAACACAGCGGGAGACTTTAGTTCGGCGTATCATCAGGCACATGATCCAGACACCTGCTTCCTTCACGCCCCTGATGGCATCCCGGTCGAGCCCGGATGCCCTGTCCTTCATCTTCCACGCCGGCCGGCTGCTGGTGCGCGAAGCCGACCTGGCGCTGCCGGACGAGGCCGCCGTGACCAGCCTGCGGCTGGATCCGCAGCGCCTGCAGCCGGTCGGCCTGCTGGGCGAGCGTTACTGTCAAACCGGCTGGGTCGACGACGAAGCGCTGGCGCCGCCCGGCTACGGCTGGCGCGGCCTGCGTTCGCTGTTCGGAGAGATTGACGAAGCGCTGCTCGGCGTGGCGATGCGCGCGGTTCAGATCGCCGAATGGGCGCGCACCCACCGCTTCTGCGGCGCCTGCGGCAGCGGCACTGCCCTTGCAGGCGGCGAGCGCTGCTTCAAGTGCACCAATTGCGGCCACATGGCCTATCCGCGCATCTCGCCGGCGATGATGGTGCTGATCCGCAAGGGTGATCAGGTGCTGCTGGCCCTGCACACGCAGTCGGCGGTCAAGCGCTTCGTGCCGCTGGCCGGTTTCCTGGAAGCCGGCGAGACGATCGAGGAAGCGGTGCACCGCGAAGTGTTCGAAGAGGTCGGCCTGCGCGTGCACAACCTGCAGTATTTCGGCAGCCAGTCATGGCCGTTCCCGCATTCGCTGATGATCGCCTTTACCGCGGATTATCTTGATGGCGACATCAAGACCGATCCGGGCGAGATCCTGGAAGCGCGCTGGTTCGGCCCCGGCGATGAATGGCCGGAGCGGGTGCCGCATTTCTCGATATCGAGCATCCTGGTCGATGCGCACCGTCCGAGCGCCTGACGAACCCCATGGCGGCGTTGCATCGTCTCGCCGTACTAGCGTACTGTCTTCGACGATGCGCCTTGCCCTGGGGCTCGTCAGGCGCTCGGGGTAGTCAAACTAGGGCAAGCGCGCCGGCGACGGCGTCGCCGCAATCCGCCCTTCCAGCCGCAGGCCGGCCGGCAACTCTTCCGGCTTGTTGCCGGTATTGCGCATGCGCACCAGGCGCTGCATCAGGTCGAACCAGAACGGCGCGCCGAACAGGGTGGTCGAGGCGGTCAGCAGCCAGCCGGCCACCTGCAATGCAAAATCGGCATTCAGCAGCGGCGGAAAGCTGCGCCAGCCGATCGGCAGGGTCATCAGGGCATCGACCAGCGCCGGGTCGACCGCATCCGGTATGTCCTGCAGGTGCGCCACCAGCGCCGGTTGCTGCCACAGGACGCGGAACAGGTGGATGCTGTCGATGTTGAACAGGATCGCCAGCAGCAGCGACAGCAGAAACGAGATCAGCAGCTGGCGCCGTTTGTAGGCGCCCGACATGCGCGCCATCGCGTTGTCGAACCAGCCGGCCAGCATGTCCTGGAACTGCTGCAGGTCGCGCGCCCGGTTGTACAGGCCCTGCAGGGCGGTGCGCAACTGCGGATCGGGGATGGTGTCGATGGCGCCGCGCAGTGCCAGGAAGTCGCCGGGCACCTTCCACATGCTGTCGACCAGGGCAATCGCAAAATGCGCGGGTTCGATGTAGGATGGTTTCGTGCGCAGCGAGGCTTCGTCCTGCGCCGTGCCGTCGGTGTGCGGATTGACCAGCGGGTGGGCGTACACCGCGCGTGCCAGTCCATCGAAACGCGGGTCGTTGAGCATGCTCTTGACGCCGGCCAGCAAGGTGTTGGCGCGCAAGCGGAACAGTGCCGCCAGCGCTTCCTGCAAGGTGCTCACGATGAGGGCGACCGTGCCATAACAAAATGTCAGGCCGACCGCGACTTCCAGGACAGTGCTGCCAAGCATGTTTGTCTCCCGAGTGGTGATAAGGACGTCAACAACGCTAGCGCATCGCTACAACGGATGCGTCCGTTTTGATCAAGGAAATGGCCGGCCGCCTGTATGTCTACGGCATTTTCTATATACTCTTGGCAGTTTTCTGTACACATATTAGGGACCACCATGTCTGACAACGAACGCTTCACCGAAAACGACTGGCGCCGCATGCTGGCCAGCATCGGCGAAGACCCCGATCGTCCGGGCTTGCACGAGACGCCGGCGCGCGTCGCCAAGGCCTGGAAACACTGGACTTCCGGCTACGACCAGAATCCGGTCGAGATCCTGAAGGCCTTCGAAGACGGCGCCGAGGAATACAACGAACTGATCGTGGTGCGCGGCATCCCGGTCTACAGCCACTGCGAACACCACCTGGCGCCGTTCTTCGGCAAGGCCACCGTCGGCTATCTGCCGAACGGCAAGATCGTCGGCCTCTCGAAACTGACCCGCCTGGTCGACGTGTTTTCCAAGCGCCTGCAGGTGCAGGAACGCCTGACCGTGCAGATCGCAAATACGCTGATGGAAGTGCTGGAACCGAAAGCCGTGGGCGTGGTCATCAAGTGCCGCCACATGTGCATGGAAAGCCGCGGCATCCGCACCCCGGGCGAGGAAACCATCACCTCGGCCATGCTGGGCGAACTGCAGCCGAACCTGGCGCTGCGTACCGAGTTCCTGGCATTGGCGCGCGATTAATCAAGGGTCAACTTCCGACACAGGGCAGCCTCGGCTGCCCTTTTTTATGCCGGCCTGCACCAGCACGCAGCGGCCCCACGCACGCCTGCACCGCTCCGGCGCACGTGATGCGGAACGCATGCTACACTCGTATTGACGATCTTTAAACGTCAGGCGCCGGGAGGGTCCCGTCAAACTCCGTTCGGGAACCCGTTCCGGATCCAGCGTCTCCAAGTCATTTTGAGGCGATCGACATGTCCAGGCCAATTTTCCCGAGCGATGTACCGCGTGAGCAGTTCGACGAAGTGCGCGACATGCTGGAAGCGGCGCGCCGCAAGACCCGTCCGCGCAAACACGACCTGTACGACGTGTTCTGCGCCGTCCTCTACTTTCTCCATACCGGCAGCGCCTGGCGCAGCATGCCGCCCGATTTCCCGCCCTGGCGTACCGTGCATGAGTATTTCACGCAATGGACTATGCTGCGCGAGGGCGACCGCACCCTGCTCGAGCAGGCGCTCGACCGCCTCGGACGCGCGCCCGAAATCGCGCGGCTGCGCCAGCTGACCGGACAACGCTGAGGACAAATCAAGGACAAAGGAAAGGTTTCGCAGGATGCACACAACCGGACTTGGACAACACGGCCCGCGCGTCTCGCGCCTGGGCCTGGGCTGCATGGGCATGTCGGACCTGTACGGTCCGGCCGACCGTGACGAAAGCATCGCCACCATCCACGCCGCACTCGACGCCGGCATCACGCTGCTCGACACCGGCGACTTTTATGGCATGGGCCATAACGAGATGCTGATCCGCGAAGCGCTGGCCGGGCGTGCGCGCGACAGCGTGCAGATCAGCGTCAAGTTCGGTGCCCTGCGCGGCCCGGACGGGTCCTGGAACGGCTACGACTGCCGCCCGAAGGCGGTACGCAACTTCGTTGCCTACACCCTCAAGCGCCTGGGCACCGACTACATCGACATCTACCGACCGGCGCGCCTCGATCCCGAGGTGCCGGTCGAAGAGACGGTGGGCGCGATCGCCGACCTGGTCAAGGCCGGGTATGTAAGACACATCGGCTTGTCCGAAGTCGGCGCCGACACCCTGCAGCGCGCCGCCAGCGTGCACCCGATCAGCGACCTGCAGATCGAATATTCGGTCATCTCGCGCGGCATCGAGGCGGCGATTTTGCCGACCGCGCGCCGGCTCGGCATCGGCATCACCGCCTACGGCGTGCTGTCGCGCGGCCTGATCAGCGGGCACTGGCACCGCGCGCGCGGCGGCGAAAAGGATTTCCGCGGCCTGGCCAGCCCGCGCTTCCAGGGCGACAACCTGGATGCCAACCTGGCGCTGGTCGAGCGCATGCGCGCGCTGGCCCAGGATTTACAAGTGACCGTGGCCCAGCTGGCGATCGCCTGGGTGGCGGCCCAGGGTGCAGACGTGGTGCCGCTGGTCGGCGCACGCAAGCGCGACCGTCTGCAGGAAGCGCTGGGCGCGGCCGACCTGGTGCTCAAGCCGGAAGACCTGGCGCGCCTGGAAGCCATCGTGCCGCCGGATGCGGCCGCGGGCCAGCGCTACAATCCGGCGCAGATGGCGCACCTCGACAGCGAGATGGGCTAAAGAAGCGGGCTCAATGCAGCAGGCTTGAAGCAGCAGGTTTGATGCAGCACAGACTTACGGCAGAGCTCGCTCTTCCGGGCATGGCGTCGAGCGCCTATAAACAAGTGATGTCCCTCACTGAAACATCACTTCATCATGCTCGAGCACCTGAACCTGCTGTGGTTTTCCCTGCTGAACGCGGACGCCGGCCTGCACGGCTGGCGCCTCGAGCTTGCCGTGTTCGCCGCCAAGTACCTGATCCTGCTGGTGCCGCTCGGCCTAGCCGGTTTGTGGATCGCCGGCCAGCCCGCGCAGCGTGAAGCGGCGGTCAAGGCGCTGGCCGCCACTGCCTGCGCGTTGGCACTGAATGCGCTCATCGGCCTGCTGTGGTACCACGCGCGGCCTTTTACGAGCGGCATCGGTCACGGCTTCCTGCACCATGCGCCTGACAGTTCCTTTCCGAGCGACCATGGCACCATCCTGTTCACGGTGGCGCTGGTGCTCGCCGGTGCGCGTGCGCCGGCCGCGCGCCGCTTTGGCATGGCGCTGCTGCCGCTGGCCGTGGTCGTGGCCTGGGCACGTATCTTCCTCGGGGTGCATTGGCCGCTGGATATGTTGGGTGCGCTGGGCGTGGCAATTGCCGTGACACTCTTGTTCCATGCCGCGCCAGTGGCCGCATCGTGCGCGGCACTGGCGGCATCTATGGCAACGCTGTACCGGCGCCTGCTGGCACGGCCGATCGCGCGCGGCTGGCTGCGGCCCTGAACGCCTGGCGGGACCGGTCTCAGGTCCCGGGGGCGCCTTCCGCCTTTTCGAACACCAGCCTTTTCTTGTCGTCCATGTGGAACACGCCGATCGGCTGCGCCTGCACGTCGTCGCCCGGCGGCGGCAGCTGGGTGCAGTTGTTGGTTTCGATCTGCCACATCTCGTCGCCGGCACGCAGCAGATAGGTTTCGTCGCCGGTCGAAAACAGTTCGATGTTCAGGTCTGCCAGGTCGGTCTTGCCGAAGTCGAAGCGGCGCTGGCAATCCGGCAGGCGCGCCGCCAGCACGCTCAGCGACACCTGTTTGCTCCAGAAATAATCCTGCGTGATCCTCACGATGACGGCATGGTCGCGGTCGTTGTTGACGGTGTAGCTGGCCGTGTCGTTGACGCAGCCGGCCAGCAGCGGCGCCAGCAAAAGCGCCGGCAACCAGGCAGCGAACGGATAAGTCGGCTTGAATCGAGAAGAGCGCATGGGCATTCCTGTGTGCATCACCTGGCGAAGTATAGAGCGCTTCAAACACCCGCCGCAACGCCGCACAGGGCTGGCGCCCAAAAAGTTTCCACAAGTCCTTGATTTCCAAGCGGAATTGCCGCTGGCGCGCTCCGCATTTTTTTGATTTCGGCGATGATCAATATCACATTTGTCAACCTGAACTGTGAGACGAGCAATGCCACAAGACGACACACCCCTGGACGCACGGGCTGCGCAGGATGCGCCACCATATGTCCCAGCGCAGGCGCTGATGCTGCGCATCAACGGTGCCGAGCACCAGCTGAACATCGAACCGCGCGTGACCCTGCTCGACGCGCTGCGCGAAGTGGCCCACCTGACCGGCACCAAGAAGGGCTGCGACCGCGGCCAGTGCGGCGCCTGCACCGTGCTGGTGGACGGCGAGCGCATCAATTCTTGCCTGACCCTGGCGGTCATGCACGACGGCCGCGAGATCACCACCGTCGAAGGCCTGGCCCACGAGGGCGAACCGCACCCGATGCAGCAAGCCTTCATGGATTGCGACGGCTTCCAGTGCGGCTACTGTACCCCCGGGCAGCTGTGTTCGGCCGTGGCCCTGCTCGACGAAGTCAAGCAGCACCAGGCCAGCTCGCTCACCGAAGGCGAACAGCTCGAACCCGGCCAGCTCAGCGATGCCGAAATCCGCGAGCGCATGAGCGGCAATCTGTGCCGCTGCGGCGCCTATCCGAACATCGTCAAGGCGATCCGCAGCGTCGTCCTGCGCCAGATCTGAGGAGGGTTTATGCACTCGATATCCTACGAACGCGCGAACGACGTCAACCACGCGATCGAACTGGCAAGCCAGCCCGGCGCCAAGTTCATCGGCGGCGGCACCAACCTGCTCGACCTGCATAAAAGCGGCATCGAAAAACCGGTCCGCCTGGTGGACGTCAACCGCCTGGACCTGTCGACCATCGACGAGCTGCCGGATGGCGGCCTGCGCATCGGCGCCACCGTGTCGAACACGGCGGCGGCAAATCACCCGCTGGTGCGCCAGCGCTACCGCATCCTGTCCGACGCCATCCTGAACGGCGCCACGACCCAGCTGCGCAACATGGCCACCGTCGGCGGCAACCTGCTCCAGCGCACGCGCTGCTATTACTTTACCGACCCGACTTTCGCCCATTGCAACAAGCGCGACCCGGGCTCGGGCTGCGATGCCATCGACGGCCATAACCGCATCCACGCCATCCTCGGCGCCAGCCCGCAATGCATCGCGACGAACCCGTCGGACATGGCGGTGGCGCTGGTGGCGCTGGACGCCATCGTCCATCTGCAGGGGCCAAACGGCGCGCGCCAGGTGCCGGTGGCCGAGTTCCACCGCCTGCCGGAAGACCGGCCGCAGGACGATAGCGTGATCCAGCCGGGCGAACTGATCGTCGCGGTGGAACTGCCGCCGGCAAAGTTCACGCAGATGTCGCATTACCTCAAGGTGCGCGACCGCGCCAGCTATGCGTTCGCGCTGGTGTCGGTGGCGGCCGCGATCGAGCTGGATGACGCATCCGGTACCCGACTGGTGCGCGATGTCCGCATCGTGCTGGGCGGCGTGGCCCACAAGCCCTGGCGCGCGGTGGAGGCGGAAAACGCCCTGCGCGGCAAGCCCTTGACCGACGAGGTGCTGGCCAAGGTGGGCGCGGCGGCGGTGGCCGGCGCCCACGCGTATGCGCACAATGCCTTCAAGGTCGAACTGGCCCAACGCGCAGTGGTGCGCGCTTTACAGACTGCAGCGGGAGAACAAGTATGACTGCGCGTATGAACGCCATCGGCGCACCCATCAACCGGACCGATGCCTGGGCCAAGGTCAGCGGCCAGGCGCGTTACTCGGCCGAGCACCCGGTCGAGGGCCTGACCCACGGCGTGCTGGTCACGTCCAGCATCCCGAGCGGCCGCGTGCTGCGCATCGACGATAGTGCTGCCCGCGAAGTGCCCGGCGTGCTGCTGGTCATGACGCCGCAGAATGCCATGCGCCTGCCGCAGGAGACCAAGGACGGCAAGATCCAGCCGCCGGTCGGCCGCCGCCTGACGCTGCTGCAGGAAGACGATGTCTATTACAACAACCAGCCGATCGCGGTGGTCGTGGCCGACACGCTGGAACACGCGCGCGATGCCGCGGCGCGCCTGCGCGTGGAATACGAGCACAAACCGGCGATGCTGGATTTCGCCGTGGCCAGGCAATCCGTGTATCCGCCGGAAAAAGTGCTGACCGAGGACACCGACACCCAGCGCGGCGATTTCCAGGCCGGCATGCTGGCCGCCAGCAAGCATGTGGATGCGGTCTACACGACCCCGATCGAAAACCACAACCCGCTCGAAACGCACGCGACGATTGCAGAGTGGGATGGCGACAAGCTGACGGTGCACGACTCGACCCAGTACATGAAGGGCGTGCAGAAGATCCTGTCGGCCATCTTCGGCCTGCCGCAGGAAAACGTGACGGCGATCTGCCCCTACGTCGGCGGCGGCTTCGGTTCCAAGGGTTCGGTCTGGTCGCACGTGCCGCTGACCGCGATGGCGGCCAGGATGCTGGGCCGTCCCGTCAAACTGTCGCTGGACCGCAACCAGATGTTCGGCCCGGTCGGCCAGCGCCCGACCACCGAGCAGCGCATGCGCATCGGCGCGCTGGACGACGGCCGCATGCTGGCATCGAGCCACGACACCATCGCCTACACCTCGATGCTCGAAGACTGGATCGAGCCGACCGCGCTGATGACGCGCATGATGTACGAAAGCCCGAACCAGGAAACCTCGCACCGGTTGGCGCGCATGAACCTGGGCACGCCGACCTTCATGCGTGCGCCGGGCGAGGCGTCCGGCTCGTTCGCGCTGGAGTCGGCGATGGACGAACTGGCGTATGAACTGAACATGGACCCGGTCGAGCTGCGCCTGAAGAACTACACCGAGACCGATCCCGGCAAGGAGCTGCCGTTCTCCAGCAAATCGCTGCGCCAGTGCTACGAGATCGGCGCCGAGCGCTTCGGCTGGAAGGACCGCAACCCGCAGCCGCGTTCGATGCGCCAGGGCGACAAACTGGTCGGCTGGGGCATGGCCACCTGCACCTACCCGACCAACCGTTCGGCCGGCGAATGCTCGGCCACGCTGCTCCCCGACGGCACTGCGCTGTTCCGCTCCGGCACCCAGGACCTGGGCACCGGCACCTATACCGTCATGACCCAGATCGCGGCCGATTCGCTCGGCGTGGCGGTGGAGAGCGTGCGCTTTGAACTCGGCAACTCGCAGATGCCGGAAGCGCCGGTGTCGGGCGGCTCGACCACGGTGGCCAGCGTCGGCCCGGCGGTGCAGGCGGCGGGACACGCGCTGCGCCTGAAACTGATCGGCATCGCCGCCGCCGACGACGGTTCGCCGCTGTTCGGGGCGCTGCCGGATGCGGTCGGCGTCGAGCAGGGCGAGTTGTATCTGCTGGACGATCCGGGCAAGCGCGCCAGCATGCTGGAAATCGCCACCCGCCATCAGCAGAGCCACGGCGGCGAACCGGTCTCGGTGACCGCCAAGGCCGAGCCGGGCGACGCGTCGAAAAAATACTCGATGCATGCGTTCGGCGCGGTATTCGTCGAAGTGGAAGTCGACGAAACGCTGGGCGAAGTCCGCGTGCCGCGCGTGGTCGGCGTCTACGGCGTCGGCAAGCTGATGAACGAAAAGACCGGCTACAGCCAGCTGATGGGCGGCGTGGTCTGGGGCATCAGCCTGGCGCTGCTCGAAGAAACCGTGATCGACAAGCGCGCCGGCCGCGCCGTGAACGGCAACCTGGCCGAGTACCACGTGCCGACCAATGCCGACATCCAGTCCATCGACGTGCAGATCGTGGACGAGGACGACCCCCACGTGAACCCGCTCGGTGCCAAGGGCATCGGCGAGATCGGCATCACCGGCGTGGGCGCGGCGATCGCGAATGCGGTGTACCACGCAACCGGCAAAAGGGTGCGCGATCTGCCGATCACCCTGGACAAGCTGTTGTAACTTCAAAGGAAAAAGATGACCCGTTTTAAAGAGAAAACCGTACTCGTTACCGGCGCCGCCTCCGGCATTGGCCTGGCGGCCGCGCGCCGCTTCCTCGATGAAGGCGCGCGCGTGGTGATGCTCGACATCGACGACGCCAAGCTGAAGGAAGCCGCCGGCGGCTTGCCGCAGGACCGCGTACTGACCCACGCCGGCGACACCGCCGACAAGGCCACCGCCGTCGCCGCCGTCAAGGCAGCCGTCGAGCGCTTCGGCGGCCTGCATGTCCTGATCAACAACGCCGGCATGGCCACCGAAGGCGACATCATGCAGACCAGCGAGGAAGACTTCGAGCGCGTGCTGGCGGTGAACGTGGGCGGCTACTTCCACATGGCCAAGGCGGCGATGCCGGAACTGGTGAAGACACGCGGCTCGATTGTGATGACCTCTTCGGTCTCGGGCCTGGGCGGCGACTGGAACCTGTTCGCCTACAACACCTCGAAGGGCGCGGTCAGCAACATGGTGCGCGCGATGGCGATGGATGCGGCCAAGGACAAGGTGCGGGTGAATGCGGTGAATCCGAGCTTTACGAAAACTGGGATGACCGAGGATATGGTGAACGATCCGGAACTGGTGGCCGAGTTCAGGAAACGCATGCCGCTGGGGGCGCCCGAGGATCCGGAGGGCGTGGCGGCAGCGATGGCGTTTTTGGCGAGCGAGGATGCGCGCCTGATTACCGGGGTGAATTTGCCGGTGGATGCGGGGTTGACGGCTTCCAACGGGCAGCCGGCGCAGTAAGTCGTTGGCTGCTGATATTGGCCTGCTACATACGTACGTCGTCCCCGCCTTCGCGGGGACGACGGTTTTGAGGATGCGAGTACTAATTACTTAGTATGCTCCACCTGCGCCACATGCCCGGCCTTGCCCTCCTTCGCCTCACCATGGCCACCCTCATGCGCGCCACCCTTCGGCCGCGCATTCTCCCAACCACCACCCAACGCCAAAAACAACTGCGCCTGATCCGCCGCCAGCTGCGCATCCGACGCCGCCAGCAGGCTTTCGGCCGACGCCAGCGTGCGGTCTGCATCCAGCGCCGCCAGGAAGTCGGTGCGGCCGAACTGGTACAGCCTGGCCGTCTGACGTGCCGCCAGCGCGCTCTGGTCGCGTGAAGCGCGCAGGGCGCCGTTGCGGTCGAGTTCACGGGCGTAGATCGTCAGCGCGCTTTCGGTCTCGCGCAGCGCGTTCAGCACCACCGCGTCGAACCGGGCCAGCGCCGCCGCGGTACCCGCATTGGCCTGGGCGATGTGCGAGTGCGCCGAGCTGGTCGACGGCAGGTTCCACTGGATCAGCGGGCCGAGCGAGAACTTCCAGGTGTTGGCGTTGCCGAAATCGTCCATGAAACCGACGCCGCCGAAGGAAGCGCCCAGCGTGATGTTCGGGTACAGCTCGGCGGTGGCGACGCCGATGCGGGCGGTGGCGCCGGCCAGCTGGCGCTCGGCCTGGCGCACGTCCGGACGGCGGCGCAGCAGGGCGGCACCGTCGCCGACCGGCACCGCGCTGACCACGCGCGGCGGCGTAGCGCACTGCGCGACTTCCTGCGGGAAGGCGCTCGGCACTTCGCCGGTGAGTACGGCCAGACGGTACAGCGCGGTGCGCTGGCGCGCCACCAGCGGCGGCAGATTGGCGCGCAGCTGGTCGAACTGGGCCTGGGCGCGGCTGTTGTCGATGGCGATGCCGCGGCCGCGCTGCACGCGCTCGGCGGTCAGCTTGGCGAAGCGCTGCTGCAGGTCGACCGACTGCTGCGCCACCTTCAGCTGGTAGCCGGCCGAGCAGGCTTCTGCGTAGGCGCGCGTGGTCTCGGCGGCGACCGTCACGTGGGCCAGGTCGGCGGCGGCCTGGGCAGCGTCGACGTCGGCTTCCACGGCTTCGATGGCGCGGCGGATGCGGCCGAACATGTCGAGCTGGTAGGCCACCTTGATTTCGCCGTCGTAGATGCCGGTGCGCGGCAGCTGCTCGGGAATGCCGATCGATTCGCCGGCCAGGCGGCCGTACATCGGCGCCACGCTGGCTTCCACTTCCGGACGCTTCTTCTCTTCGACCTCTTCCAGCACCGCGTGGGTACGCTGCAGGTTGGCCGCGGCCACGCGCAGGTCGGCGTTGGCGCTGAAGGCTTTCGCGATCAGTTTATCCAGCACCGGGTCCTGGTACAGGTGCCACCAGTCGGCCGGCAACGGGTCGGATTTGAAGGCCTTGTCGGCCGCGCCCATGAACCTGGCGTTGGCCGCGTCGCGCTGGACCACGGCGTCTTTCGGCACGTGGTAGTCGGGACCGACCGTGGTGCAGGCGGCGAGCGCCGCCGCCATCAGCGTCAGTGACAGCGCTTTCTTGGCAGTGGAGCGAAATCGATGCATGATCATTCCTTGGAAACTCTACATATTCTTAATGGGCTGCCTTTGCGGCAGGTGCGGTAGCCACAGCCGGTGCAGCGGGAGCAGCGGGAGCAGCGGGAGCAGCGGCAGGCGCAGCCGGCGCCACCCCAGGCAGCACCTTCACGGTCGCGGTCTGGCCGGCAACCAGGCGCACATTGGCCGGCACCGGATCGAGCGCGATGCGCACCGGGATGCGCTGGGCCAGGCGCACCCAGTTAAACGTCGGGTTCACGTTCGGCAGCATGTTGGCGCCGGTGGAGCGGTCGCGGTCGGCGATGCCTTCGGCAAAGCTCTCGACGTGGCCTTTGATCGGCTGGCGCGTGCCCATCAGGGTCACTTCGACCTGGTCGCCGAGCTGGATGCCGGGCAGCTTGGTCTCTTCGAAATAACCTTCGACATAGAAGGTGCTGCGGTCGACGATGGCCATCACCGGGTGCGCCGCGGTAGCGTAGGCGCCTTCGCGCAGGTCGAGGTTGGTGACGATGCCGTCCACCGCCGACACCACGTGCGAGCGTTCCAGGTTCAGTTTCGCGGTGTCGCGGTTGACGACGGCCTGGGCCAGCGCGGCGCGCGCCTGGTCGGTGCGGGTCTGGCCCTGCTCGCGGGTTTCCGCGGACACCAGGTCGTCCAGCTGGGTATTCCGCTTGTTCTCGCGGGTGGCCTGGCTCAGGGCCGCTTCGGCCGCCGTCACTTGCGCTTCGCTCTGGCGCAGCGCCAGCTCGAAACGGGCGCGGTCGATCTCGAACAGCGGTTCGCCGGCGGCCACGCGCTGGTTGTCGTGCACATAGACTTTCGTGACCTGACCGGTGACGTCCGGCGCCACCTGCACCACGTAGGCCTTCACGCGGCCGTCGCGGGTCCAGGGTTCGATCTCGTAGTGGCGCCACATCTGCCAGCCCGCATAGACCGCGCCCGCCGCCACCAGCAGCGTGATACCAACCCGGCCGACCGCCGGAAGAAATTTTGTCGTCGCCATGTCAGGACCAGTTACGTGTGAAATACGTCAGCGCGCCGAGCACGATGACGAACAGGGAAAAATCGAACAGCGCGGGGTGCCACACCACGCGATAAAAGCCGGTCCGGGCCAGGACCAGTTTGAACAGGCGCGATACCACCAGCGCCGCCAGCGTGAGCAGCAGCAGCGGAGGAAGATAAAGGCCATAGAAGCTGACTTCGCCGATCATCGGATCACCAGAATTGTTTACTTAGATTGCAGTCATGCGGGCAGGCTGGTACGGCGCCGCCCACGGGAACAGGTCGCGCCGCATGCCGGTGAGGGCCGCCAGCGCTTCGGTCTGGGAAGCGTCGCGGGTGCCTTCGCAGATGGCGCGCAGCGCGTTGTCGAGGGCGTCGAGCAGGTGCGATTCGCCATCCTTGTCGAGTGCCGGCAGGCGCGCGAAATGGCGCGACAGCTGGGCCATCACGGGGCTCAGCGCCGCTTCGCCGCGGCCGAGCTGCGGCCGTACCTGCTGCAGCAGCGTCATGTTCAGGCCGATGCGCAGGTCGCGCAGGGCATCGCGCGCCTGCAGGTCCTGGCCGGCATGGGCCAGGCGCGGGGTCAGCAGGCCGATGCGGTCGACCATGCGCGCCGAGAACGCGGACAGCGTGGTCTTCTCACCGCCGCTCATGCGCGCCATTTCCTTCCAGCCGGCCTTCAGCAGGCGGCGCGCGGTCCAGCCGGCACCTACCGAGCGCACCACCCGGGTGGTCACCGCGGCCACGGTCAGGCCCAGCACCTGCGACAGCATGCTGTTGACGAAGGTGACCATGTCCGCGTTGTGCGTATCGACCATGGCCAGCGTGCCGCAGATGCCGAACAGGAAGGGCATGGCGCGGCCAAAGGTCGACGGCCGTGCCAGCAGCACGCCCAGCAGGATGAACATCGGTGCGCACACCAGCACCAGCATCTCGAAGCTGTGCACCGCCGGCAGCAGCACCAGCAGGTACACGGCCGACGCCGGGATCGAATACACGGTCCAGGCCAGGAAGCTTTTGATGAAGGGCACCGGATCGTCCTGGGTCGAGAAGAAGCAGCACAGCACCGCGCACATCATCGGTGCGGTGGCGCCGGCCGGCCAGCCGGTCAGGATCCAGAACGCGCAGCAGATCAGCACCGCCACCACGCAGGCGAAGGCCGACAGCGCGGCCATGCCGTAATCCAGGTGCAGGGCGCTGGTCGGCACCTTGTTCAGCGCACCGGGCAGGCGGCGCACTTCGGGCGGCAGGCTGCCGGAGACGCCGGCGTCGATGTGCTGGCGCAGGGCGCGCGTCTCGAAGCAGATGTCGACCAGGCGGTGCAGGCGCGCGGCCAGGTTCAGTTCGATCAGGCCGGTCCAGCTCAGTGCGCGGTGCACCGGCGGCGCCAGTTCGTCAATGCGTTCGTGCAGGCGCGCCCCGCGGGCCGCGATCGCGGTTTCCTTCGGGTTGTCGGTGAGGCCGACCACCTCCTTCAGCAGCGCGTCCCAGTGTGCCGAGACGGTAGTGGCGCCCATGTCGCGCAGGGCGGTCAGGCGGTCTTCGATGCCGGAGACGACCGGCACGAACTGCGCCAGGCGCTCCTGCAGCGCATTCACCGCCTTTTCGGTCCAGCGCAGGTGCGAGGTATCGAAGGGCAGGTGGGTGCTCATCATGCGCAGCTCGGTGATGTCGCCGGCCAGCTTGCGGCGGTCGCCGGCGGAGCGCTTGTCGCCGGCCGGATTCAGGGCATCGCGGATCCAGTGCTGGGCATCGCGCACGGCATTGTCCATGCGCGCCAGCAGCACCGGGCCGAAGGGCTGCGGCAGCACCAGGCTGTGGAGCAGGGTGGCGCAGGTGATGCCCAGCACGATCTCTTCGACGCGCGCCAGGGCGATATCGAAGATCGCTCCGGGATCGTTCACCGCCGGGAAGGCGATCAGGCCGGCGGTATAACCGGCCAGCATCAGCAAATAGGAACGCGGCGTGCGGTCGAGCAGAGAAATGAACAGGCAGGCGCCGATCCACAGCGCGATGGCCAGCGACATCAGCTCGGGCGAATTCACCAGTTGCGGCACGGCGAAAGTGACCGCGACCGCACCCAGGATGGTGCCGCCCGCACGGTACAGACCCTTGGAACGGGTCGGACCGGCGAACGGCGCGGCGACGATGTAGGAAGTCATCATCGCCCAGAAAGGACGCGGCAGGCCGATGCGCATCGATATATATACCGAGAGCATCGCTGCCGCGAATGACTTGACGGAGAACAGCAGCTCCGACCGGGACGCCAGTGTCATGCTTACCTGGCTTCTTCGCTGTCGTCGGCGAACGTGATCGTGGCGATGGCCGCCTGCAGGCCGGACAGCACGCGCAGGCAGGCTTCGACGTCGCCCGGCTCGAAGCCGCCGAACAATTTGCGGCGGAACGGGGTCAAGGCCTGGTCCATGCGCTGCGCCGTTTGTTCGCCTTCGGCGGTCAGGCGCAGGATCTTGGCGCGGCGGTCGTGCGGATCGTCATGGCGTTCCAGCAGGCGCGCCTCGATCAGCTGGTCGACCACGCGCACCAGCGACGAGGCTTCCAGGCCCAGGGTGTCGGCCAGCACGCCGGGACGCACGCCGGCGTCGCCGAAACGGCTGATGACCAGCACCGGCAAGCCGGTGGCCTGCGACAGGCCGTAGGCGGCACCGACCTTGTCGGCGGCGGCGCGGTAGGCGCGCGATGCATGGGTGAGGACGGCGGTGAGGCTGCTGAGGGTCTGGTCCGGCAGGGTCATGGAAGGTTCGCGTAAATATATTTCGCTTGGCTACAGTTGATATGCGAAAGTTTAGCATGCGAAGTAGTTTCCTTCAACTCATGGCCGGGTTTTGCTTACGGTCGCGTTGTTTCCATGATGAAATATGCGTTACCTGATCCTGCGAAGGTCGTCTGGCGCGACGAACTCTTCCTCGCATCCAGCAGCGCGCAGGGACTCGATGGTGGCATAGCCCCAGTGCACCGCCCCGAACGCGATCCCGGCCTTGTGCGAGGCGTCGGCATCGGTATCCTGGTCGCCGACATAGATCGCCTCGTGCGCGGCGACGCCGGCGGTTTTCAGCACCGCGCGGATGCGGCTGGCCTTGCCGAACACCGACATCCCGCACTCGAACTGCGCCACCAGCCCGGCCAGTTCCGGCCCCAGCACCTGGCGCACGTTGTGCTCGGAATTCGACGACACCACCGCCAGCCGCACGCCATGCGCGGCCAGGTGGTGCAGCGCGCCGTCGATGCCCTCGAACAGGGGAATGGTGTGGGCGTGCTCCGTCATCATGCCCATGAAACTGCGCGCGACGAGCGGCAGCTTCCAGGCCGGCAGGCCGACGTGGGCCATCATGCGGCGGATGCTGTAATGGCGGAACTGACCGGCGCGGCTGGTGTCGATGCGCTTGAAACTGTGGCGGTCGGCAATGGTGTTGAAGACACTGAGGAAGAAGGGGAAAGAATCGGCCAGCGTGCCGTCGAAGTCGAAGAGGGCGAGTCGGTAGGTCATGTGGCGATGATCGCACAGAAGCGCTGAGCGGCCGGCGTATCGTGCCCGTCGACTGATGCAGATGGCCTGTGACGTTTCGATTACCATGGCGGGATGACCACCGTCCTCATCCTCAAGCTCTGTCTCGTACCCTTCCTGATCTACCTGGTGACGCTGATCGGCCGGCGCTGGGGACCGAACGCGGCCGGCTGGTTTTCAGCACTGCCCATCGTCGCCGGCCCGATCCTGCTGACCATGGCGCTGGAACAGGGACGCGGCTTCGTGGCGACGGCCGCCGCCAACACGCTGCTGGCCGTGATCGCCGTCGTCGTGTTCTGCCTGGCCTATGCCTGGGCCGCGCGCCGCTTCGGCGTGGCCGGTTCGCTGCTGGCGGCGCTGGCCGCGTATGCGGTGGCGGTGGCGGGCCTGCAGCTGGTCGAGCTGGCGCTGCTGCCGGGATTTGCGCTGGTGGTCGGGGTGCTGGTGCTGGCACCGCGCCTGTTCCCGCGCATGGACAGTAGCGAGGCCGCCGCGCGCAACGCCCGGCAGCCGAACGACCTGCCGCTGCGGATGCTGGCCGGTGCGGCGCTGTCGTTCACGGTGACCTGCGCCGCCGCCGCCCTCGGCCCGCGCCTGAGCGGTGTGTTCGCGATGTTCCCGGTGATGGGCACGATCCTGGTCGGCTTTTCGCATTACGGGTCCGGACGCGACTACGCCGTGAACATCCTGCGCGGCATGGTGCGCGGCTATTACGCCTTTGCGACCTTTTGCGTGGTGCTGTCGCTGGCGCTGCGCGAGCGTCCGGTGATGCTGGCCTTTGCCGTGGCAGTGGCGTGCGCGCTGATCGTGCAGGTGGCCAGCAAGCGCGGCATGACCTTCGCCGGCAAGGATCAGGCGCGGCGCATCTGACGGCGGCGCGCCAGGCCCAGACCGGCCAACCCCAGGCCCAGCAGGGCCAGCGACGCCGGCTCCGGTACCGCGGCAGCGGGCGGCAGCACCTCGGTGTAGCTGGCCGTGATGTTGCGCGTAGTCCACGTGTCCGCAATGCCGCTCACCGCATACGCGAACACGTTGAAGTTACTCGACAGGATCAGATAAAAGTCATCCGAATTCGTGCGCGTGACGCCGACGCCGTTCACGAGCGCGCCGAAGGTATAGCCGTCGCTGTAGAAACTGGTGCCGAGCTCGGCGGGCGTATAGGCGTGGCCGCCGATGCTCAGGTTGACCGCGTCGATCGAGGTGACGGCGGCACCGAGCGTGGCGGCGGTGAACTGGATCGAGCCGGTGACCGCGTTTTGCGGGGCGGTGGCACCGCCGAAGATGCCGGGGCCGTAGCCGGAGGCCGTGAAATCCAGTTTGTAGACGGTGGCGTGGGCGGCCGAGCACAGCAGGCAGGCGGCGCCGGCAAGGGCGGCGATGGACGTTTTCATGGTGATCCCTAGTGGTTGTGGACTTCGTTTTTTGTGGAGGGGATTATTCCATGAGCGATGGTGGAGTGCTGCGGGTAATTCTGTTAGGACACGGTTGCAACAGGCTGTGCTTGGGGTTTGTGCTGGGTCAAGTGTTGTTGGTAGAAGTTTGTGAACTTTGTTCCTAGTCTCCACATTGACGAAACGCATTACGTGCTCAGCAGCTTTGGGAATACTTCAGCTTTTCGCAGAAGCGATCAACCTCAAGCTCGGAGACAAGTTCATGGCAATCGACGCATACCTGCAAATCGACGGCATCAAAGGCGAATCTCAAGATTCCACTCATCAAGGCTGGATCGAACTCACCTCGGCCCAGTGGGGAGTATTGCAACCGAAATCGGCGACGGCCTCGACTGGCGGCGGCCACACCGCCGAACGTTGCGAGCACCGGAGCATATCGGTTACCAAGCTAGCGGACCTGTCATCGCCGCTCCTGATGCAAACCTGTTCGACAGGCAAGACGATCCCGAAAGCCAAGCTTGAGTTCATGCGAGCTGACAGCGATGGCAAGCCGGTCAAGTATTACGAAGTCGAACTGGAGAATGTGCTGATCGGGAGTATCAATCAGGTGGTCCATGAAGGCGGCATTCTTCACGATTCCGTGGGGCTCAAATTCTCGAAGGTGAAGTGGAAATATACGCAACAGAAGATTGGTGGTGGTGCGGGTGGGAACACGGCCGGTGGATGGGATTTGGCAACCAATCGCATTGCGTGAACGAGCGAGTTGATCATGCTCGAAGTTCAACCGAAGGATTCACGCGGCTACTTCATGTTGCCGCAGGCGCCGGAAGATGCCGGATATTACGTGTATGGGACGCCAGAACAGGGTGAGGGACAGTATGCTCACCCGAGCATGATGACGGTTTTGCTCTTCGTCGAGCGCGAATGGCAAGCGACTGATCAACGGAAATTTGGTGTCGGGAACATCAGCCTGGCGGGTGGCGGAAAATTCAAGCCTCACGATTCGCATAAGAATGGTCTTCAGGTGGATGTGCGCCCGTTGAGAAAAGATGGTGCCCGGGTTCCTGTGATGTACTTCCAGGCTGGTTACGACAAGGAGGCCACGACAAGACTGATTGGTCTTTTTCAGTCCCACCCGGCGGTAATACGGGTTTATTTCAATGACCTGAGTATTCCTGGGGTGTTGCCTTTAATAAACCATGACAACCATTTTCACGTGGCGATGCGAGCGGGTACATGATGATCAAAAAACTGGTAGTCCTTGGCACAACTGCGTTGCTTTCTCTCGCATACGCTGCTGAACAGGCCCATCGACCGGCGCCGTACCAAGCTTTCAAGGGGGAGTACACCATCTATTCAGGTGGCTTGGATGACCAGCAAGCACCTACCCGGGACGATCGCAAGCTTTCCTTTATTATCGAAGGTCCGCCGGCCAAGGAAATATTCGACGCTATGCCGCCCGACGGCAAACTAACTTGCAGCGGTGAAAAGGGGGCTCGCAGCCGCACCAAAGGAAATGTCTGGTGCACTTTCAATCCGGGGGAAGGGTACACCTGCTATTTCGGATTTGACCTGCGGACCGGTAAGGGCATTGCGGGAGGTATCTGTTGAAGAAACGCCTCACCTGTCGATGACTGATCTCGATGGCCAGAGCAGGATCAGCACCTCAAATCGTAGAACCGTTTTCGCATGAGGAAGAGTCGTGCCTGCACATCGTTAAGCATGTGCTGCGGCGCGTGCTTTTCCTCTTGCTCGACAAGCGGCAGTTCCTGATCCAATGTCCGGCATTCCCGCTGCGTGGATGACGGAAGTTGGTAGCGACGCGAAAAGGTCGCGTACTGCTTTGCATCCATCCCGCTCAGCGGACGAAGCGCTTCCGCGAATAATTCATTATGGCGTTCGTTAGCGACGTCATTCCCTGTCCTTTCTCTGCCAGAAATCTTGCTGACACCACGTGTCGGTTCAACTTCCAGTCTCGTAGCACCGAGGCAGGGTGAATCGGAATACGTCGTCGTTCCCTTGACCTTGCACTTGTACATCGTGCGCGACGGTGCGGGCAGGGACTGCGCGGACAAAAAAGGAGCGCTTGCCAGCCCAACGGTATAGAGGAGGGCCGCAATAAAAGCGTGGAGGGTACGCGCTGATCGTGGTCGGAGCATTGGCTATCAAACGTCTTCGAGGCGATATGCGATTGTAGGCCAGCGCATCATTAGTTGCAAAATAGAAATTTTAATAGGACATTTTTGCACAGCCCGTTCGTTGTAAATGCACAGCGTTTCAGCTTGAAGATTTTCTTAACTGAACTACTCTGCCTCTGGTCAATTGTTGAACTTTGACACGTCGCTGTCGTATCAGATGCACATAACCATAACGATCGGAGACAAGCATGAAAGCTCGAATTGGCAGAGCCATATCTGCAGGAATCGCTATCGCCGCCGGCTTGCTGAGCGCAAGCGCGCTGGCGGCAGTCATTACCCTCCCGAAGTACAACGTCAGCGTCAACGAGGTCTCCGTATCCGGCTTCTCGTCTGGCGCCCACATGGCGGCGCAGATGCATTTCGCGTACTCGACCACCATCAAAAAGGGCGCAGGCATCATCGCCGGCGGACCGGTGTACTGCTCGCAGGGGAATGTGGCGATCTCAGTTGGACCCTGCATGGCGAATACAGGCTCGCGCAACCTGCCTTACCTGATCTCGGTGGTGAATACGTGGTCGGGGAACGGCTATATCGACCCGACCGCGAATATGACCGCCTCCAAAGTCTATCTGCTGTCCGGCACCATCGATTCGACAGTCCGGCAACCGGTGATGGACGACCTCAAAACGATGTACGCCAACTACCTGCCGGCCGCGAATATCTATTACAAGAACAACCTCGCCGCCGAGCATTCGGTCCCGACCGATTTCTTTGGCAACGGCTGCAGCGTCAATGGCCTTCCGTTCGTTGATAACTGCAACTTCGATACCGCGGGCGAAATCCTAAAATGGATTTACGGACCATTGAACGCCAAGAACCCGGGCGCACTGACCGGCAGCTTCATCAACTTCGACCAGTCAGCGTTCTGGGGGAATGGCAATCCGAATTTCTACAGCATGGCCAACAGCGGCTACGCCTATGTACCGGCGGCCTGCGCGGCAGGGCAGGCGTGCAAGCTGCACGTCGCTTTCCACGGCTGCCTGCAGAGTGCGTCGGTTGCCGGCGCCGCCTTTTACCAGAACGCCGGCTATAACCGCTGGGCCGACACCAACAAGATCATCGTGCTGTATCCGCAGATGATCGTCACCGCGAACAATCCGGGCGGCTGCTGGGATTGGTGGGGTTACGAGGACGTGAATTTTCCGGCCAAGAGCGGTGGCCAGATGGTGGCCATCAAAACCATGATCGACAAGATTGTCGGCGGCAATACGGCGGCGCCCTTCACGTGCAGCCATTGGTATGCCAGCAATTACTCGCACGTGGCCAATGGACGGGCTTATATCGGCACGGATGGGCAGGTGTACACGGTGAATTCAAACCAGTACCTTGGCTATTACCTGACTACCGCCTACACCGATGTGCGGCGGACCTCGGCCGACTATTACGCTTACGGCAGCTGTTCCTAGAGCCACTTGCCTGCTCAAGCGAGCAAAATTGCAGTAAAAAGACAGCGTATTGACGAAAGTTACTGAATGTAACGAGTGACCATGCTCACGCCAGCTCAGCTATGATGCCTCGTTCGGTATTGTCTTCAAGGCAATGTCGAACGATTCGTTGTTGAGAAGGCTAGGTATGAAGTTGATAAATGGAGCGGCACCGGTGTCCGGATCGCAACCGGCACCCCAAAAGCAGTTTGTCCTGATTAACCTGTTGAAGGCCGGTTCGGCGCAGCTGATCGTGCTGCACCACCTGGCGTTCTACGGCCCCATGTCCGACCATGCACGGACCATCATGCCGTCGCTGATCGACTGGCTCTACGATTACGCACGCATTGCCGTGCAAGTCTTCCTTGTCATCGGCGGCTTCCTGGCGGCGAAATCCTTGTCGCCGCAGGGACTGCCCGGTATTGCCAATCCCTTGCAGACCATCTGGCGCCGCTATATCAAGCTGGCACCGCCGTTCGTGGTGGCGATGATGCTGGCGGTTGTTGCCTCAGCTATTGCCAGCTTGTGGATGACGGATGATTCGATTTCGGCGATGCCGACGATGGGTCAATTGTTATCGCACATACTCTTGCTGCATGGTGTGCTGGGCTATGAATCCTTGTCGGCAGGTGCCTGGTATGTGGCGATCGATTTTCAGCTGTATGCACTCACGACGCTGCTGCTCTGGTTCTCGGGTACGCTGTCCGGGCGACGTGTGCCCTGGTTGATGCCGCTGCTGGTTGCAGCTGGTGTCGGTGCATCGCTGCTGTATTTCAATCGTGATGCTGACTGGGATGTGTGGGCACCGTATTTCTTTGGCAGCTATGGCTTGGGGATTCTGGCCTGGTGGGCCAGCGATCCGGCGCGTAAGCCGAGGACGTCGATGTGCTTGCTATTGTTGATCGTGCTGCTGGCTGCGACTGCACTGACGATCGATTTCCGTAGCCGTATTGCGGTGGCGTCGATGGTTGCTTGCGTACTCTTTCTATTCGGCCGTATCAAGCTGACGAATTGCGTGGGCGGTGCGCTCAGTGTGGTGAATAGCCTGGCAAAGATCTCTTTTTCGGTGTTCCTGGTGCATTTCCCGGTCTGTCTGCTTGTGAACGCGGCGTTCACGCGGTTCGTACCTGAGCAGCCCTATGCGCAGTCGTTGGGAATGGGCTTTGCCTGGATTGCGAGCTTGATTGCCGGTGCAGTCTTTTTCCGCTGGGTTGAAACGCCGTTGGGGCAGATGCTGGCGCTTTCAGCGCAGCCCATGCCGGTCCAACGATTGAGCCCGAAGGTAAGTACGCTGCGTGGCTAAGTGGACTTTATAGGCGGGTGTTGATGGCGCTGCCCAGCGTATCCCATGCCATTGTCCATGCGATGCGTTCCTGCTCCAGGCGTACCGCTGGTCCTAACGCATGGGATTTGAGCGTCTGATACACGGACTGTTCTGCTGGAAGGAGGTGTGACATTTCTTGGGCGCCATGCTGGTCAGGTTCATGGCTCCAGAATGCACGGTGCGCCAACAGGGTGGCTTCGTCCATGAGAATCGAGCGTACTGCCGGCAAGTGCGAGCGAAGCCGGCTCAGGATGGCAAGTCCATGCGTGTCGATATCGCCCCAATAGAGGCAGTCGGCTGTTCGTATCCAGGGCAAGCGAGCGAGAATGTCGACGCCGTAGCCCAGCGCCATGAAGGCGACCGCGCCTGGCAGGTCGGTTAATGCCAACCCGGTTTGCAGGTTTTCAACCACGACGACATGTTTCGGCTCGATTTGCAAGCGTTCCAGTTCGTCGACTGAGGCGGCCAAATCACTGAGGCCACCCAGTTGGGCACGCAATGTCGGATCAAGGATACGCATGCGTACTAATTGCGGCGGACGGCGCAAACCGCACAGCGCAAAAAAGTCGTCGTTGCTAACAGGGCGGTCGGTAATGCAACACAGCAATTCCGACAGGACTGCCTTGCGTGTTTCGACCCATTTGGTATCCAGTCCCGGAATGGGAAGCTGGCGCAAATAGAGCTTGGAATCGGGGTGTCGTTCAAGCCAAGCAAGGGTAGCGACCAATCGCTCGAAATCTGCGTCTGTATAATCGGCAAGGACTGCGAACAGACGGCCCAACCGTCGCTTTAGTACCGGCCAGCGTTGCTCCAGCAGGGTCTGGCGATAATATGCGCGGTCCCAGCGCTCGTTTTCGTTTAGCCAGATGGCGACCTGGCGTGCGTCGTCCAAGCGTAGTAATTCCGGTAGGCGCTGTGTACCCAGGGTCCGCCAACGTCGTTCTGTCCACTGCAATTCACCGCTACCCTGCCAACGCTGCCATGCATCCACCCAGGCACGCGTCGCATCCAGGCGGTTACGCGCTGCCTGTTCGGTCGGCACGCCCAACGGAATCTCTAGCGGCCATGCCGAAGCCTGCATGTCATCTGCCAGCCAGTCGCGATGGCGGCTGTCGAAACGGCGCCGTAGTATGTCGCGCACCTCATTCGGCAGTTTCAAGCAGGTCTCCCGTCTGCAGGTGATTGGCCAGCTTCAGACGCTGGCGCTCCTCGTCGTACTCGATTAACAAGACGCTGGACGTCTTTCGTTCACGGATGTCGACAAAGCATGCACCGCCGATAAAAGGTTCGAG